>OJAW01000857.1_pt1 | contig 19321 bp, 21 predicted proteins | sample 1589151 | NCBI WGS metagenome assembly OJAW01 (sample SAMN03283290) | human gut metagenome | biome: human-associated habitat; material: feces | host: Homo sapiens | place: Peru | collected 2012
CTCTTCCAAGTCTGTTATGAGGAAGCATTCCTTTAACAGCTCTTTCAACCATTTCTTCTGGATATTTTTCAATCATTTCTTTAGCACTACGTTCTCTTAGTCCTCCTGGGAAACCACTATGATTATAATATTTCTTATCTTCTAGTTTATTACCAGTTAAAACTACCTTATCAGCATTTACAATAATTACATAATCTCCACAATCAACATATGGAGTATAAGTAACTTTGTGTTTTCCACGTAATACATGAGCAGCTTTAGTTGCAACACGACCTAAAGTTTTACCTTCAGCATCAATTACATACCAATTTCTTTCGATATTTTCTTTTTTTTGCATAAATGTTTTCATAAAACTAATTCCTTTCACTATATTTTTTGTTTAATTTTCCCACGACTAAACAAATCACATAAATAAAATGTACCGATTAAAATTATATGAAAAAAATAGCCAAAAGTCAAACCTTTTTAGCTATTTTCTTGAAATTTTACTTATTTTTTTACATTTTTCTTCTTTTTAAAGAAAAATCATAACACAATTCCCTCATTATAATATTATTGTTTTCGAGTTCTTTGAAGCTCAAATAATTCTTTTTTTTCTTCTATTTGTTTCATTCTCATATCAATTTGTTTCATTTCACAAAACTTTTCAACAAACCCCAACAAACCATATGTACCAGTTAAAGATAATAAAGTCGTTAATTCCGGCATATTAAATTTTTTTGATATACAAGCTGAAATGATTGATACAATTCCTATAATACAATTAATAACAAATCTATTATTTTTTTCTTTGTTCATTTCAGATAATTGTTGTTTGTTATCTTCAAGAATATTTATAAACTCACTTTCCATTGCTTCATCCAATTTTAAGTCAGTTCTTAATCTATCCATTTCCATTAAATTATGATACTTACTAATAATTGTATTTATGAAACATGCAATTACTGTAATTGGTAACATCGAATAAAGTGGTTGCAAATTAGTATTAACAAAACCATTTAAAGTTAACACTGTTGTGTAACCAAAAAGCTTAAACATAAGTTCTTCCCCATAATTTGGAAGAGCTTCCTTTAGTTCTTCTATTTTCTTTATTTTATATTCCTTCGGTGTTTTAATTTCTTTTTCCATTTCAAATTCCCCCTAAACTATATTTTCTAATTTTAATTTTTTTAGTATTTCTGCACTATTTTTTAAAACTTGTAGTTTAATTTTCTCCAATTTTATTTCATCTAAAACTTCTCTTAAAACAAGTTCTCCATCTCTAATAAATTTCTCAAGTAATTTAAAATTACTTGGATTATCTACTTCAACTAATGAAACATAATCTGTATTATCAACATTAATTACATTTAAAACTATATATCTTTTATCATCATCTAAAGTAACAATATTAGATATATCTAATCCTTTTGCATCCATAATCTCCCCCTATTAGTTAAAATAATTATACACTAATTTATACTTTTTGTCAAATCAGTGGCTTTTAATACTCAATTTTCTCTAAATATAACCCTTCCGCTGGAACAACACTTAATGTTTTATTAATATCTTTATCTAACATATTTTCTATAACATGAATATCTACTTTACCTTTACCAACATCAAGTAAAGCTCCCACTAAATGCCTAACCATATATCTATAAAAACCAATCCCCACAAACTTAAATGTTAAAATATCACCATATTTTTTAATTTTTATCTTATAAATTGTTGAGGTATAATCATCTCTATAACCACTAACAAAATTATGATAATCATGAGTACCCACTAATAACTTACTTGCTTTTTTCATAACTTTTATATCAAAATCATATTTTATTTGATAATAATAACCATTATACTTACTTTTATATTTACCAGTATTTATTTTATAAACATAAGTCTTCTTCTTAACATCATATCTAGCATGAAATTCACTATTAACAATCATACACTTATTAATAACTATTTCTTCTTTTAACAATTCATTTATTTTATCAATATCTTTATGACCAATAATTTTATCTGTATCAAAATGAGCACATTGCATATTAGCATGTACACCAGCATCAGTTCTGCCACTTCCCTTTATAGTAATTGGTTCATCTAACACTTTACTTAAAACTACTTCTAATGTTCCTTGCACATTTTTAACATCATTTTGTCTTTGAAAGCCATGAAATTTTGTTCCATCATAACTAAACTTAATTAAATATCTCATGATTTAATCCTATAAATAGCTTTCAATAAATCATATAAATCATTATAATGATTTAGATTAACACCATAATCTAATGTTTTATTAGTAAATTCCACTATCTTTGGTACTTCAATATATTCCTCTAAATCTTTATCATATATATCACTTACTTCAAGAACTATTTTTTTATTGTTAATAACATACATCTTATCAACACAATTTATAAACATATTACTATTTCTATCTATTAAAACTATCTTTCTTCCATAACTAATTATCTTTTTAAACAATTTCTTAAAAAACTCTATATCTTTATTAGTTAAACCTCTACTAAAGTTAATTAACATAATTTCTTTATCTTGTAACTTACTAGCAAGTATTATTTTATTTTTATCCCTCAAAGATAACTCACTTATATCTTTATCTAAATATGTATCATCTAAACCAACCATTTTTAAAGCATCACTACTCTTTTTTACTACTATATCTCTTACTTTACCAATAACATTATCTTCTTTAAAATCATTACTTACAACACCTATAATATTACCATTTAATTTTAATTCCATAATGCCTCCGTTAGTTTATCCATATCATAATAAACTGTATCAAATATATCATAATAATTAAGTTGTATTGATAAATCCACTACAAAAGGTATTCCATAACCTAATCTTTTTAATAGTTTTTCATTTCTTAAAACCATTTCTTTATTACCTTCTAATATTTTTTTAGCATCATCATAAACTATTACATAATCACTATATATTACATCTTCTACATTACTAGTTATATTAACAAAACTTACATTTCTTCTTTTTAATATTTCTAATAATTCACTCTTTTCTTCCTTACTTAAATAATACCATATTTCATTAAACACAATTCTCTTACTTAAAAACACCTCAACCTGACTCTTTATTGCATCAAAACCTTCCATAGTATCCAATACCTTGTAACTTCTGAAGTTCTCCAAAAAAGCCTTATCTGCATTATTAACGAGTATTGTATAATTAACACCATCACTAAATTCCATATAATATAACACTCCCGCTTTCTAAACTTTTCTTAACATCAATAAGTCTTTGATTAGTACTTCCTCGAAACTTACAATTTAAACTTTTTTTATCTAACATGAATTTACCATCTACTAAAACATCAACATACTCTAGCAAATCTCTTCTTTTTTTATCTCCATTAAGTAATGCTTCAAAAGTAAATCCTGTATAAGCCCAGACATTTAACCCAATACTCTTAGCAAATTTAGCTATTTCTAAGGCAGCCTCAGGTTGAAAAAATGGGTCACCACCAGAAAGTGTAATACCACTTTGATATTTCAAATTCTTAAGTTTCATTTTTATTTCATCAATATCAACAACCATACCACCGTTCATATCATGAGTTTCAGGATTTTGACATCCTGCACAATTATGTAGACATCCTTGAAACCAAATTACAGTTCTAATACCAGAACCATCTAAAATACTATCTGGTTGTATATCTGCAGCAAGTCTAACTACCATTTTCTTCACTTCTTTCTTTTATTTACTTGTTTCTTCCACTAATAAATCAAAATCAGATTTATATAATTTGTCTTGTTTAATTCTATATTTTTCAAACTCCGTTAAAGCTTTGTCACATGCTATTTCATGAGAAATTCTTCCAGCATCTTTTAAAACATCTAAATCATCAGCTAGCAAAAATTTATCTATCCTTGTAGCCCAATCCTCCATAGTCATCGGTATATGTCTTTTTGCTCTATTTTCCGCCAAATCCAAAAATGCTGACACAATTAGTTCCAAGCTTTCTAATTCATCTTTTATTAAATAATTTTTAGCAATTACAACATCTGTTTCTAAAATTTTTCCATTAGGAGAATTTTTCCAAGAAGTTAAGCCCATATGTTCCTCTTCTGCATTAGCTCTATTATATATAATTTCTGCCGCAGTTTGATGCGTTACAGCATAATGCATTTTATTTTGAACTTTTTTAAAAAATTTAATTGTTGTTGGAGATTTCTTATCATAATCAACACTTGTGGCATATATATCAGTTACCTTTTGATAAAATCTTCTTTCTGATAATCTTATTTCTCTGATTTCAGCCAGTAAAGTATCATAATAATCCTCATCAAAAAAAGCACCATTAGCCATTCTTTTTTTATCAATAATATACCCTTTTTTTGCAAATTCTTTTAATATATAAGTAGCCCATCTTCTAAATTGAATAGCTTTATCTGAGTTTACTTTATAACCAATTGATATAACCATATCTAAATTATAATATAATATCGACCTTTTTACTTGCCGATTTCCTTCTTTTTGAACTAGTAAGAAATTCTTACTAGTTGAAGCCTCATCAAGTTCATAATTTTTATATATTTCATTAATATGCATAGTCACATTATTTCTAGTAGTATTAAACAAATCAGATATTGATTTTTGAGTTAGCCATAAATCTCCATCTTCAAATCTAACTTGAACTGAAGTATCATCATGAACCTGCCTTTCAAAAACCAAAAATTCAGCACTACTACTTCTTATCATTAAATCTTTTGTCATTTTTCATCTCCTCCAAAAATTTTATATTATTTAATTTTCTTCACTTCTTTCTTTATGTCTTTTAACTAAATTATTTATCTTAATAAAATGATGATTAACCCCAGATTTACCTATTTTATAATTATTTTCAAGGGTTACTATATCAGCAAGCTCTTGCATAGAAACTTCTGGGTACTTAACTCTTGCATCTGCAACAATTCTAGTGTTTTCTTCAAGTAAATTAAATAAATCATGCATCTTTAAATAATTAATATTTTCAAGTTGCACTTGACCTGTTCTAAACGTTTTCTCTTGATTAGCAATTTCACAATTATTTAACCTATTAACCATATTTTTATGGTCTCTATAAATTCTTATATCTTCAAAATAAAATAATGAACTTGTAGCTTTAAACATTTTTATTAAATCACTAATTGCTTCACTAGCTTTAATATAAACAATATTTTTATAACCACGTTTAATTAATTTAGCTTTTAAATTAAAATAATTAAGTAAATTAAGTACTTGTTTAGCAAGTCTTTCTTTCGTAAAAATAAATTCTAAATGATAACCACTAGTACTTGGATTAGAAACATTACCTACAGCTAAGAAAGCACCTTCAATAAAAGCAATTTTTTCTTCATCACTAACTAAATCATCAACTTCAATTTTTATCCCCATACTAATATCTTTTTTTATAAAATCAACTTTTTCTTTAACATTCAATATATATATTTGCTTTACTTTAAATCTTTTTTGAACCCTTATTACAATATTTGGACTTACCCCATATATTTCTTTTATTTCTTTATAAATTCTTCTAGCAATACTAGCATTTTCTAGTGTTAAACTAATTTCATCTTTATTAAATTTAGCAACACTATTTAAAAATGCCATTAATTCATATCTAGCTTCAATACTATTTATTTCATGCTTTGCTATTTCTTCTTTTAAACTAGTTGTAAACGTCATTTTCTACCATCCATTAAATATGAGAACAACAAATACCCTGTTTTTAAAGCATCATGTCTATACCAACCATCTTCAATTGTAAAAAGTTTATCAGAAATAACATAAATATCTTTATCACTTAATTCATTCATGTTTAAAACTACTGGGTCTTTTTGTTCCTCAGTTCTATATTTTATAGCTAAATCACTACTTATATCTTCATTATTAGCGATAACAACATCTATACTACCTTTACCTAAGTATTTTTCTAGATATTTAATGTGGTCATAAACAGTAAAACCATCAGTTTCACCAGGTTGAGTAAATAAATTACATATATAAACTTTTTCTCCCTTAGCTTTATTAATTACATCAACTAACTTTTTATCAATTAAATGCGGAACAATACTTGTAAGTAAACTTCCAGATGAAAATATAATTAAATCTGCTTCCTTAACAGCATTTATTACTTTAGGATTAACAACTATATCTTTATCATATTTTACTTCCACAATCTTACTTGCACATTTAGTTATTTGATGTTCTCCGATTACTTTTTTACCACTACTTGTAATACCAACTAAATTAACATTATCTTCAGTTAATGGCAAAATATTACCTTTTACATCAAGAAGTTTTTCCATAACAGGCATAGCACTAGCAAAATTACCTTTTAAATCCATCAAAGCCATTAATAACAAATTTTTAACAGAATGAATACCTAAAGTTTTAGATTTAGTAAATCTATAATTCATTAAATCCATTACATCTTGATTTGTATCAGCCATACTAAGCATAACTTTTGTAATATCCCCAACAGCAGGTATTTTTAACTCACGACGAAGAAGACCAGTGCTTCCGCCATTATCAGCAACTGATACCACCGCTGTAATTTCCACTGGAAATAATTTTATTCCTTTTAAAAGTTGAGAAAGCCCACTTCCTCCCCCAAATATAACAATTTTTTTCATAAGCCATCACATAAATAGTTTACCACAAATATTATAAAAATGGAATATTACTTCTCTTAACTCCTCCATTAACTTCATAACATTTATCAATAATCATAAATGCACTCGGGTCAATTTCTAAAATTCTTTTCTTAAGTAAATAGTAATCACTATTAGATACAGCACACATAATCATAACACCATTTTTATGAGAATACCCCCCAGTACCTGGAATTGTAGTAAAACCTGTTTCAAATTCTTCAAGAATAATCTTTTTAATCTTTCTAGTTTTTCTAGTATAAATATAAAATAACTTACTATCAGAAATACCAAACATAATTTTATCAACAAAAAATGTAGAACAATATAAAATAATAAATGAATAAACACCTTTAGTAAAACCAAATACTAACATACCAGAAAGTATAATAAATCCATTAGCAAATAGCATAGCTTTTGATTCACTTACTTTACAATACTTATTTATTATTTGCATAATTATATCAGAACCACCCGCAGTAAAACCACTTCTATATATAAAACCACTACTAATTCCATATAAACAGATTGCAAATAATAGTGTTAAATAAAAATCTTCAGTAACTAAATAACTTGTTAAAAAATTAGCAACTGGCATTGATAATGTAACCATTAATGGATATAATAACGAACCTACAATATTTTTCTTTGTAGTACTCCATCCTAAAAATATAAAACAAATAACTAACAAAATTACATTAGATATTAATAAGAAAATTGATGGTGTCCAACCAAATAATCTTTGCATAACAATAGCAATACCACTAAATCCAGATACAACTAAATCATTCGGAGTTAAAAACAAGTTAAAACACAGTGCATAAAAGAATAGTCCAAAAACTAATGAACATCCATCAAAAATTATTTCTTTATAATTTATTTTTTCCATATCTTCAACCACTTTTCTATATTAATTATAAACTAATATTTATTTTTTAGCAATTATTATTGATAAAAAACATATATTGTTTTAGAGGTGAATTTTAAAATGAATGGTAATTTTTACCAAAATCCAACATTTCCAAGTACAAATTTTGGTACTCCACCAGGAAATATGTCTGTATCTGAAGTAAATAACAACAATAATGCTTTACCAGATGAACAAAGTTATATTGAAAATATCTTAAGATTAAACAAAGGAAGAAAGATTAAAGCTTATGTTTCTTATCCAGATAGTAGTGCATGGCAAAACAAAGTTTATGAAGGAATTATTGAAGAAGCTGGAAGAGACCATCTTATAATCAGAGATAACACAAATAATCTTTGGTACTTAATTAGAATAATATATTTAAATTATGTTGAATTCATGGAACCAATTATTTACTCACATAGTTTCTCAGAAAAAACATATTAAACTAAACTGATAGCACAACCTATCAGTTTTAATTTTAGTAAACCTCGGCAAAAACCATTAATTTGCCGAGGTTTACTAAAAAATAATTATCACGAAAATGCCAGTTATCGACATATTTTAGCATCTTAACACTCATTTTATGTCGATAACTGGCATTTTTAACTATTTTAATACTATTTAATAATAATATTTAAAATTATTCTTTTCTCTACCCAATGTACTTTTAGGTCCATGTCCAGGATAAATAATTATATCATCGGGATATTTACTAATTTTTTCTAAACTTTTAATCATATCTATATCACTACCAGTATCTAAATCGGTTCTTCCAATAGAACGATAAAACAAGAAATCTCCAGTAAACATAACTTTTTCATTCTTAAAATAAATACTTCTACTATCACTTGTATGACCTGGAGTTTCAATAACTTCATAATCAAACATACCACTTTTAACATTTTCTTCAAGTTTAAAATACTTCTTTAATTTATCTAAAGCTCCAATATGGTCAAAATGATGATGAGTAACAATTATCTCCACAACATTTTTACCATTACATGCATCAATTATTCTATCAGCTTCATCACCCGGGTCAACAATAATAGCATTATTTCCAATACTACAAACATAACAATTTTCTTGCAAAGCTCCAACAACTAACACTTTAATATCCATATATATCACCAACTTAATATTACACTATTTTCATACAAAATAAAAGAGCAAACGCTCTTAAACTAAACTATCAACTTTTAACATTGACATTTCTATCAGTTTCTATAATAACATTTATACCTCTATTCACGGATTTTAGTTCCCCACAAAAATTGAAAAGCCCTTTAATAAGAAAAGCCAGTTCTTTGAAAATTACAAATAACATTAAATTTACACACCAGACTTGACAGGCTCGACAGGCTCTTTCTATCAATTTTTATTTTAACACCCCTGCCTACTGTCACGCCTGCACAAACCGCAGACGCGACAGACATTTTTCTACCATAGTCTACTGCTGCCCTTCTTACCTCTGCATAATTTTTTACCCCGTTTGCCTAGCACCTACGTTGTCAGACAAACATATGTCCATTTTCAGTTTATTCTCACAGGGTCACTCATACTTCCTGACCCTGATACATAGGTCGTGGAAGGCAAAAGATTGAAGGACGGGCGCACACCAATGAGGTTGTCGACACCGCCGTTGCTCACGTAGCCAGCATAGCCCACAAAGAACGCAGTATCAGAAAGGTCCGAAAAGCGCGAAAGAGTCCATTCATTAGAACCTAAATATAACCAATTTATACTTGTTGCAACTCGATAATCTTTCGTTGCGCCACTTGAATTATAACCCACTAGTGTCCATGCACTTGGACTTGCTGCATAATAATAATCTGACACATACATTAAACCTATTTTTTTATCTAGTGTTGGTGTTGATGCATTACTTCCTACTTCATATTGATATGCTGTTTTTGGTACTACTTCTCTTATATTTGCACTTGTTCCTCCGCCAACTTTCCATGTCGTTGTTGCTATTTTTTCTGCTAATGTTCCTAAACTTGTTAAATATTCTCCATTTAAATATGTATTTAAACTTGAACTTGACCAGGTGTTAACTCGTGATGAATGCCATTGTTTGTTTCCAACTGATTTTGCTCTTATTACTTTTGTTTTGTCTCCAAATACTCCTATTATTCTAAACAAGTTTGCATCTGGACATGTTGACTCTGTTGAACCAAAACATACGTAATTACTGGGATTTGCTCCTGCATATCGATATGAATTATCTTCAGCTCCATTGGTTAATGAACTATCATGAATATATATACTTGAAACACTTGACCCTTGGTCCCCAAAATTTTTAACACAAGTTGCTAAATCTGTTCCACCTGTACAATAATCCGCTATTGAAGGTATCCATATATCAAAATAAACATAACATTTATCTGACAAATTACCCGATACAATAACCGCTTTTTTTGTATCATCCCAACTAAGTTCACTGCCATTTTCACATCTTGACAATTCTGCATTAAACTTATATCCTTCTGTTGGCCATCCACTCTGTGTAACTGTTTTATAATCACCTGCTCCTGCTGTTTGTTCTAAATTCATAGATATTCCTTTAGTTATTTTAGTAGATTTACTAGCACTATCATCAATATAAGTATTTGTAGTTTTAAAATAATTAAAACTTGTAATAAGTGCAACCAATAAAACTAAAGTAACTATAGAAAATATAATATATTTTTTCTTCAATTTACATCATCTCCATAACAATATCACGCACAGATATTTTATTTTACACACCCATTTTAACCGAAAAAAAAAAAAAAAAAGCACTATTTTCACACATTTTGTGTAAATAGTGCTTTTTATACAGTATTTTTAAAACCATTGAGTTCTTGAATAGAACCATCCACCTGATGAAGGATAACCTTCGGGTTTCACAGCATTTGCCATCCAATTACTAATGAAGTATTTATTATTAGCGATTTTACCTTTAGCAATACCAAAATGTAAGTGTGTACCAGTTGAACAACTTTCCCATTTTCTAGTACCAGCACCGCCACCTTGAAGACCAATAACAGTATCTTTAGTTACAACATCCCCAGCTTTAACATAAACTTTCAACAAGTGAGCATATTGAACAGTATAATATTTACCAGCAACTTGCATCCAAATATATACTTGATTACCCCCACAAGTTTTAGTTTTCTTTGTATTATAAGTATTTTCAGCATTAATAACCATCGCAACAGAACCAGAACCAACTGCATAAACTTTAGTTCCTTCACCATTACCACCGATATCTACAGCTTGATGAACCTTATAAGTACCAGGTTTTAACGGATTATTTCTAACTCCAAAATTACTATTTACTCTCCCCTTAATTAAAGGCTTTAACCACATGGCATTTCCCATTACTCTAGAACATTCATCTAAATCTTGGTCTTCTTTACAACCCATTTGTTCATAAACTTTAATTAATTCTTTTTGTGAATTTATCTGTGAATTAATATCTAAAGCAATATCATTTAAATCTGCTAAGTTATCTTGTAAAGAATAAACAGCATCTTGATAAGCAATAATATTTTTTTCTAAAGTTACTTGATACTTTTTCATATCAACTTGTAGTTGTTCATTTTCTTTTATTAAATCTTCTAATTCTTTTAATTTTTCTTGTTGATAATTTGTTAATTCTCTAATTGCATCACTTCTCATTATTAATTCCGTCATATTTGATGACTCAGTAATAAATTCCATATAAACATTATTACTTAACATTACTTGATAATAAGTAATTAATTCTTTATTTTTTTCTTCTAACTCAGTTATTTTTTTATCAGTTTCTTCAATTAACGCTTTTGCATTTTCTATCTTTTCTTTACTATTAGTAATCTCTTGATTGGCATTATTTATCTCATTTTTCTTTGTATTTATTTGACTTTGTGTTAAATTCTTTTTACTATCATTAGCTCTTTTTTGAGCTTCCAAATCTTTTAAATCAGCCCTAAGACCTGCCAAAGTATTTGCAGACTTTGCATAAGCATCAGATGGTTTAAATATAAAACATGAAACAAATATAAATATTACTAAAATATATCTTACAAAATAACTACTTAGTTTCTTTATACCCATAGTTACACCTTCAAATACTTTCTTACAGCTTTAATACTACCATACATACCTACTAAAGCTCCAATTGCTATAACTATTAAAGAAACCCAAAATACAAATGGATATGGTTTAATTAACATAATCATATTTGAAAATAATTTACCATGCAATCTTGAATAAAGGATTACATATCCATAAATAGTAATACATACTGGAATAATTGAACCAATTAAACCAATTATGAAACCTTCAAATAAGAAAGGTAACTTAATTGTAATATTACTTGCTCCAACTAATCTCATAATTTCAATTTCATTTCTTCTACTAAATATAGTTAGTTTAATTGTATTACTTATTAAGAAACTTGTTACAACTACTAAAGCAATTACTACAACTACTACTATTTTTTGTACTATATCAAATACAGATATTACTTGTTCAACCATACCTTCTCCATATTTAACAGTATCAACACCATTTATTGCTTTAATATATTCACTTGTTTCACTTAATTTTTTTACATCATTTACTTTTAATACAAATGAGTCCATTAATGGATTTTCATCTAAATAATTTAATACAGTTTTAAATGAGTCATCATATTCACTCATTTCTAATTTCCATTCATCTTTACTTTTAAATGTTACTTCTTCTATATTTTTATAACTTGATATTTCACTTTTAATATTTTCAATTTGTTCTTCAGTTACATCTTTTTTTAAATAAGTAACAATTGTTAATTCATCTTCAATTAACCTTGTAGCGTTATTAACGTTAGCTGCAGCAACTACAGCAACTGCCACAAGAATTAAAGTAATTGTTGTACACATAATTGATGCAAAGCTCAAAGAAAAGTTTCTAACAACACTCTTAAGCGCATCTCTTATACTTCTAAAAAATATTCTAAACGCTCTCATTTGTCTTATAACTTCCTTTCGCATAATCACCAACAAGTACTCCATGATTAATAACTAGAACTCTTTTTTTCATTCTATTTACTATATCTTTATCATGAGTTGCCATAATAATTGTAGTACCTAATTCTTTATTAATTTTTTCAATTACATTCATAATTTCTTCACTAGTTTTAGGATCTAAATTACCAGTTGGTTCATCACATATTAAAAGCTTTGGTTCATTAACAATAGCTCTAGCTATACAAACTCTTTGTTGTTCTCCACCAGAAAGCTCTCCCGGAAACGATCTAACCTTTTCTTTTAAGCCTACTCTTTCCAAAGCACTCATAACTTTAGGTCTAATTTCAGAGCCTTTCATGCCAATACATTCTAAAGCAAAAGCTACATTTTCATAAACCGTAAGTCTAGGCAACAATTTAAAATCTTGGAAAACAATTCCTTCTTTTCTTCTTAATTTATATACTTTTCTATTTCTAAGTTTTCCCACATTTAAACCACCTACAAAAACTGTTCCCTTCGTAGGTTTTTCTTCTCTATAAAGCATTTTAATAAATGTTGATTTACCACTTGCAGTAAGACCAATAACAAAAACAAACTCACCTTTACTAACTTCTACTGACATATCAGCAACAGCAGTAATACCATTTTTATAAGTTTTATTAACATTTTTTAATTCTATAAACTTCATTTGGCAAATCCTCCACCATAATTATATCATTAATTCCATATTTTATAAATGCCAAATTTATGTAATTTACATATATTTAACTTAACTTTACTTGTAAACATTATAATATTTTATTATAATAATTACATACGGAGATGATATTTTTGAAAAAAAATGAATTTATCGAAGGTGCATTAATAGCAACAATTGCTATAATTTTATCTAAAATACTCGGAGTACTTTATGTAATTCCTTTTTATAATATAATTGGAGAAAATGGTGGTTCTTTATATGGATATGCCTACAACATATATAACTTCTTTCTAATTATATCTTCTGCAGGTATACCACTCGCTATAAGTAAAATTACTAGTGAATATAACACATTAGGAAAATTAAAAGAAAAAACATACATGTTTAAATATTCAAAAAAGATTATTAGAATATTTTCTATTGTATCATTTTGCATATGTTTCTTCGGAGCAAATTTAATAGCTAATGCTATCGTCGGAGATTTAACCGGTGGAAATAGTGTATCAGACGTTGCTTTTGTAATTAGATGTGTATCATTTGCCATATTAGTTGTACCTCTTTTAAGTATTTTCAGAGGTTATTTACAAGGACATCATTATATTAGTGCTCCATCGATTGGTCAAGTAATTGAACAATTTGTCAGAGTTCTAGTTATAATAGTTGGTTCCTACTTAGCACTTAAAGTATTTCATTTAACAACTGCAGAGGCTGTTGGTATCGCTGTATTCGGAGCTTGTGCAGGAGCTTTAGTATCATATTTATACCTTCTTATTAAAACAAACAAAGTAAAAAAAGAATTATTTGTTCCATACGAAGAAGTTTCTGCATCTGAAAAGAAAACAATCTTAAAAAAATTAATTGGTTATTGTATTCCTTTTATAATTATAAATGTTGCTAATAGTATTTATAACACTGTTGACATGATATTAGTTATCAAAGGATTAAATTGGATTGGTTATCCTGCCGGGGATATTGAAACAATTTCATCAGTATTTACCACCTGGGGAAGCAAACTAGTGAGTGTAGTTACAGCAATCGCAACAGGTTTAGTAATAAGTTTAATCCCTACAATCGTGGAATCATACACTAAAAAAGATATGAAAGAAGTTAATTCTCAATTCAATAAAACCTTACAAGTACTACTTTATGTTATATTACCATTATCAATATTCTTAAGTATTTTTTCAAAACAAGTATGGACAATATTTTATGGAGAAAGCTTCTATGGACCTTTAATATTTAAATATACAATCCTACTTGCCATATTAGATTCTGCTTACATAATGATATGTAGTGCTCTTCAAGGGCTATCTAAAACAAAGTTAATTTACATCTCTTGTGCAACAGGTCTAATTACTAAAACGATATTAGATATTCCATTAATATTCTTATTTAACAAATTAGGTATTTACCCATTCTATGGAGCAATACTTGCAACTACAATTGGTTATTTACTATCACTTGCTATTCCACTTTACACACTACATCACAAATATAACTTTAGTTACAAAGAAACAGTTAAATCAATACCAAAACTAGTGGTAACAATTGTTATCTTAGTAATAATATGTTTAATATTAAAGCCATTAGTATTTACTCACATAACTAGAAAATTACCAATGTTACTTGCCCTAGCAGGTATTGGGCTTGCCTCTTTAATACTTTATTACATAATGAATAAAGATTTATTAAATGAACTAGTTGGTAACAGATTATTAAATAAGTTTAAAAGAAAGAAATAATTTATGAATATATCAAGATTAAAAGAAATTAGAGAAGATAAGGATTTAAATCAAAGTGATATTGCAAAAGCTTTAGGAATAAAACAACAACAATATAGTGAATATGAAATTGGCAAAAGATTAATACCAATCAACTATCTATCAGATTTAGCAGATTATTATGATACTTCAATAGATTACTTATTAAGTAAAACAGATGAAAGAAAACCTTATCCAAAATCAATATTAAAATAACCTTCAGAAAAAACTGAAGGTTTTAATTTACAACAATTTTATACGGATTATTTATAGTACCATCACCAAGATAATACGAGACATCTGAATTTAAATAAAAAGTAGGTCTTAAATACATAATATTATCACTATAACTCAAATCAATATTACCTTCTTTTAAAACAGCAGCCACACTACTATCATAATCTGAAAATTTTGTAATAGTCCACTCATAATCTCCAGTATACATCCAATTTGCATTTATTGATGCTCTATAATCAGTTAAATCTGTATCGCTATACTTATATGTCCAATAATTTGGACTTGCTGCATAACCATAATCCGATATATACATTAGCCCTATTTTTGATGTAAAAATATCTGATGTAGTGGGATTAACTATTTCACTTTGATAAGATGATTTTACAGTTGTATATAATAAATTATTTCTTGTATTTCCACCAATATTCCATTTAACTACAGCAATTTTATTTGACCAAATAGTACCAATATTTGTAAGAAAATTAAGATTTAAATTTTTAGTATTTAATATACTTTCATTCCAATTGTTTGAAACACCCCCACTATTATCTGTAGCGCCATCCTTAAAATTCCATTTATAAGCGCTTAAAATGGTTTGATTTCCCAAATATGATGAAGAAGGATTTGCATTTACAGCAAAATTTCCATCATTTCCTAGTAAATCACTACTTGCAAAATCTGATTTAATTAACTTTAAATAATATTGTTTAAGTTCATTATTTTTAAATACTCCGATTATTCGATATAAATTATCTGTTGGACATACATTTTCTGTTGAACCGAAACAAATATAATTATTTACATCACTTGATGAACCAGCATATCTATAAGATAAATCATTAGCACTATTCTTCAAACTTGCATCATGATAATAAATACTATTACTATTTGAATAACTATATTTTTTTGCAATATAACATGATAATGTATTATCATTACACTCTTGATCATATCTTGCAACACTAAAATAAACGTAACATTTATCAGAAACATTTCCGCTCATTAATACTACTTTTTTGGCATTATCCCAACTAAGTTCACCACCATTTTCACATTTAGATAATTCTGCATTAAATATATAACCTTCCATCGGCCATTCACTTTGAGTTACAGATTTATAATCACCAGCTCCTGCGGTTTGTTCCAAATTCATTGTTAACAAATCTTTTTTAATCAACTTTTCATTAACTTTATTATTAAAAACATCATTATTTTTATGTTTGTTAAATACTAATGTTGATAACATAACAGTTATTAACACAAAAAATAATATAAATATTTTCTTTTTCATATTTCACCTCGTATATACAACTTATGGTTGTATTATAATTTCATTATACCACTTCAGGTTGTATAAATCAATACAATTATCAGTTGTATAGTAAAATTTATTTAGAGGTGAACTCATGAATATATCAAGATTAAAAGAAATTAGAGAAGACCATGATTTATATCAAAAAGATGTTGCTAACTTACTTGGAATAACACAACAACAATATAATAAATATGAACTAGGAATAAATGCTATTCCTTTAGAAAAAATAAACATACTCGCTGATTATTACGAAACAAGTATAGATTATTTAACATGTAGAACAGATGAAAGAAAACCATACTCTAAATCGATACTAAAAACTAAATAAAAACCCTCAAATTAAATTGAGAGTTTTTATTATGGTTTCAATGCTGTGAATGGTACAACATAAATACCAGTATTATTATCTCTTAATATTGTTTCAGAATTTCCAACAATAACACACATAAATTTAGGCTTTTTAACCATACTATCAGAAAATTTAACAAGATTTTTTATTGCTTCATCAACAGCATTAGCACCTAACTTTATCTCAATTGCAGCATATTCTCCATCAGGAAATTCTAAAATAGAATCTACTTCTAACCCTGAAACACTATCTCTGAAATGATATAAATTTCCATCTAATGTTTCAATATATATTTTTAAATCTCTTTCAACCAATGATTCAAAGAATAAGCCAAAAGTATTTAAATCACCGAGTAACTTTTCAACAGTAATATTTAAAACAGCACACGCAAGTGATGGGTCAACTAAATGTCTTTTAACACCTTTAGATAATCTTTTCGGAGACCTATAGTTAGAGCTATAAGGCTCTTGATTTTCAATAATATGTAATCTAGTTAGTGCATCCAAATAATCAGTAAGTGTTATTCTACTTTCCAAAATATCGCCATAATCATCAATATCCTTAAGCAATGTATTATTACTACAAATTGATGATTCATTTCTAGCTAAACTTTTTAAAAGAGTAAGCATCTTATTTCTATCTCTTTTTTTATCATCATGTATATCCTTATCAAGAATATTATTGATATACATACTAGGCAAAATATTTGCAACATCTTCAGCATTATTAATATTTTGTGGCCAACCACCTCTAACAATATAATAAGCTAATTCACGAATTGAAATCGGTTTGTTAGATTGAGTTTCCAAAGTACCATTATACATAGCCATAATTGAAGCTTTACCAGTAGACTCACCTGATTCATATAGACTCATCGGATACATTTTAACTTTTCCAATTCTACCAGCTCCAGAATGAGAAATTTTTTCTTTATATTCTTTAGTAGTTAATTTTGTTGAACAAGTCAAAATATAATTTCCCGCAGTACCAAATTCATCACATTTTCTTCTAACAGCATCCCAAATTTCAGGAACTTCTGACCATTCATCAATTATAACAGGTTTATCTCCAGTTAGTACAGAAGAAACATCCAGTTTAGCATTATCTTTAGTCGTTTTATCATCTAAAAGAAAAGATGTTTTTCCATGATTTAATGCAGTCCATGTTTTTCCACACCATTTAGGTCCTTCAATACTTAAAGCACCAATAACAGATAAATATTTATTTATTTTATCATCTATTAATCTTGTTTTATATTTTTCATTTGATAAACTCATGATATTCCTCCTTAATACTACTAAATAATATCATAAATCTAAAAATTTGTCAACAAAAATATACCACTTTTAAACAATTTGGTATACCGTTTTTAAGACTTTTGATATACCGTTTTTAAGATAAATATTTGGCATATTTTAGGCATTTTTTTGAAAGAAATTTACTTTTTTGTAAATTTAATATACCATTTTTAAGTATTTTGATATACCTTTTTAAGACTTTTGATATACCGTTTTTAAAAAATCAAAAAACTCTCGAAATTTATTGAGAGTTTAATTTATTATTGAAACATTTTCTTTGCAGTTCTAAGCATTTGTGCTGTATAGCCAAATTCATTATCATACCAAGCAAGTACTTTAACAAGTTGAGAACCATCAGTTTCAACAATACTTGTTGAAAGTCCATCAACTATAGCACCAACTTTTTTACCTAAACAATCACTTGAAACAATTGGGTCCATAGTAAACTTAATTGTTTCATTTTGATTATCTTGAAATAATTTATTTATTTCTTCAACACTTGTATTTCTATTAAGTTCTAGTGTTAAATCCACAACAGAACCATCTGCAGTTGGAACTCTTAAGGCATTACCATCTAGTTTTCCTAAAAGTTCAGGAATAACTAAACCAATTGCTTTCGCAGCTCCAGTACTTGATGGAACAATATTTTGAGCACAAGCTCTACCACGTCTAGATTTAATGCCTTTTTTATGAGCAATATCCAAAGTTGCTTGGTCATTCGTATAAGCATGAACAGTTGTCATAAAACCTTTTTTAATACCAATATTCTTATGTATTATATTAAGAACTGGTGCTAAACAATTTGTTGTACAACTTGCAGCACTAACAATAACATCTTCATTTGTTAAAACATTATCATTAACACCATATACAACAGTTTTCATTTCACCTTTACCTGGAGCACTAATAAGTACTTTTTTAGCTCCTGCAGAAATATGTTTCATTGCATCTTCTTTTTGAGTAAATTTACCAGTACATTCTAAAACTAAATCAATTCCAAGTTCACCCCAGGGTAAATTTGCTGGGTCAGTTTCACTAAATACTTTAATTCTCTTAACACCTGCAACAACTATTTCATTACCTTCAGCTTTAATTTCATCTTCATGAAAGCTTCCAT
>OJAW01000858.1_pt1 | contig 19309 bp, 11 predicted proteins | sample 1589151 | NCBI WGS metagenome assembly OJAW01 (sample SAMN03283290) | human gut metagenome | biome: human-associated habitat; material: feces | host: Homo sapiens | place: Peru | collected 2012
GAGATTCAGCCTAATTTTTTGTACTGTCAAAAAGTTTTAGCGGACAGTAATAAAATTGAACAATATTCTATATGGAGAAGTATGAAACGAGGCGAGAGAGAATATTCATCAACTTTTAACCGTTTGACTGTTGACGGATTTGTGCCGGAACAGAATCTTCAATTCCGTTCTAAGGTAGCTGTTTGCGAAAAGGGAAAACGCTATGCCTTGGCAACTGCCGAAGGACAAGACTCCGTGGTATATGCCGTTGACGGTTATATTGTCAAAGATGGCCTAAGGTGTGATAAGCTTGTGCTTGTAAGGCGTACGCAGGAAGGTCGGATTCCTGAGAATTGGTCGGAGATATTTGTTGAGTTAAAAGGAACTGACATTGAGCACGCAATCGCCCAATTACGCGCGACTTTGAGCAAGCCTTTGTTCAGGCATCCGGCAAACGATGACATACGTGCCAGAATTGTAGCCCAATCCTTTCCAGCCCACAAATCCGACCTCAAAATGGAAAAAGCGAAGAAAGAGTTCCGTCAGAATTATGATTGTGACCTCCGTGGAATGAAGACCGGGCAGGAGGAGAAGCTATAGTTTGGTGGACCCTTTCTGTATTGTTCGCAACCATTGTATTGTCCCTATATCTTTTCTTAAGGTGGTAGCTAAATTCTATAAGGATGATGTCAAGGTATGCGAGGAAGAGTTCTATCTGGTTGACTATACCGAAGTTGAAAAGAAAAGTGTGGCGGAATGGACTTATTGGAATATGAGAGTTGCTTCAAAATATGACGTGGATGCAGTTAAATTCCAGATTATTTCGTCAAATGATTCCTTGCCACATCACTTTTGCATGGATTTATTTATGGCTTCAATAACTGTTGTATATTAGTTCTGAGATAAGTTGTTGTGGAAAATGTACGATAACCCGTGGAAATGTATGGGGTTTTGGCGCATTTCCACTGACTATCGCCTTGTATATTGGTTGGCCGTGCAAGGCAAGTGATTGAAAGACAGTGATTAACGCCTTTACCTTTAGTCGGGTCTAACTAAAGAGGGTGGTTTATTTTGTTGATTTATAAACGATTGGACATCACAACATCTTGGACGATGCTAATCTTGTTGCTCGCAGGAGTCGCTTCGACAGGCTCAGCGACCGATTTTTTGTTGGTGGCATCACTGGGGCACAGGTAGGAAGGCAAGAGCGTTGTCTGGATCCGCTCTGCGACTGGTTTTGTTAGCGGCATTATAGCAGGGAGAGAGGCCGTTGAATGTCATAGTTTCCTGCCAATAAGCCTCCACGGACCTTTGGTCGTTTGCGTGAATGACGAGAGTTTTGAAACAAGACGGCAGGTAAACTGGTATATTCATTAATGGCGGAGGAGTGGAGCATATTCGCGGATTGGAATCCGTGGCACGGGTGCACTAAGGTGAGTCCGGGCTGCAGGTTCTGCTATGTCTATCGGCAGGACGAGATGTACGGGAGCGAGATCGCAAGCAACCTCGCGCGCAAGACGGCGGCGTTCAATCTGCCGGTCAAAAGGAAACGGGACAAGACTTTCAAGATTCCTTCGGGCAAGATTGTCTTCACGTGCTTCACTTCGGATTTCCTGCTGGAGGACGCGGATCCGTGGAGGCCGGAGTGCTGGGAAATGATGCGCTTTCGGAGCGACTGTATGTTCTATTTCTTTACAAAACGGATTGACCGTCTGGAACGGTGTCTGCCTCCGGACTGGGGCGACGGGTACGAGAATGTCATCATCGGCTGCACGGTGGAGAACCAGGCTATGGCCGAGCGTCGGCTTCCCATATTCAAGGAACTTCCGATAAGGCATAAGTCGATCATTGTGGCGCCGATGCTTGAGCGGATGGACATCTCACGATGGCTGGATGACACGATCGAGGAGGTAAGTGTGAGCGGAGAGTCCGGAGTGGGGGCGAGGCCTTGTGATTTCGATTGGATTCTGAATCTGCGTTCTCAATGCGTCGCCAAAGAGGTTCCGTTCCGTTTCCACCAGACGGGTGCTTACTTCATCAAAGACGGAAGGACGTACCGCATCCACCGCCGTCACCAGTTGAGCCAGGCCCACAAGGCCAACATCGACTACGGCATCAAAGAGTACTATGTTCCTGAAAAGCCTTGGAATCTCTGGGCGGAATCGGATTATCCAGAAGGCAAATAACTTCATCATTTTACATTTTCGCAAACATTTGAACATTTCATAAAACAGTGAAATCAAATACGAAAGCCGAAGTCGGATGAAAAGCCGACTTTTGTTGTCGTATTTAACCATCATAATTTTTTTATGAAAACACTGACTAATTTATTGCTTGCGACAACCATTATGCTGGGGGCTTGCACTCAAGTTTCATCCGGCAACGATGACAACGGTGGCAAGACCGATCCGCAGCTCAATCCCAAAAGCCGGATTGACCTTGGACAGACAGTCAAAAGTTCTATTCTTGGGAAGGAAGTGCGCTATACGATCTACCTTCCGGCCGGCTATGATGATTCGAGAAAGGAATATCCGGTCCTCTACCTCCTTCACGGCTATGATTTCAATGGCGGGAACGAGAAAGGTGATCTTGCCTGGGTAAGTAGTGGCTCGATGGTGCAAAGCACGGACTCGGCCATCAAGGATGGAAAGGTCGGAGAATTAGTGGTCGTTATGCCTTGCGGATTCAACGCTTTTTATGTCAACGGATTTCAGGACGGAATGAAATACGAGGATTTCTTCTTTGATGAACTGATCCCACACATAGAGGCCAATTACAAGGTGAGGCCCGGCAGGGCATCACGTGCCATCGCAGGACTATCGATGGGAGGTTACGGCACGACACTATACGCTTTCAAACATCCGGAGATGTTCTGTATGGCCTATTCGATGAGCGGGGCGGTGGCAGGAAACGGTAATGTCACGACCCCTCAGTCAGTCATCGAGTCATCAATGACTAACGGAGCAAAATCAGACGGTTTCCCTTATTATATTATGGAAGTCGGAATCCAAGACCAGATCCCGGGACTTTACAAAGCGAATGTTGACTTCGATAAATATCTAACCTCCAAGAATATAGCTCACGAATATCTCGAAAGGGAAGGTGGGCACGATTGGGCTTTCTGGACAGAATGCTACAAAAAGTGTCTTGTCGCGCTTGGCAATTACTACACTGCTAATAACAAACAATAAAATCCATGAAACCAAGAAAAAAGATTTTGGCGACCATTCTGTCAGTCCTGTTGTCAGGCGGTCTGGTCGCGACAGCTCAGCCTGCTGTCATTCAGGTGAATGGTACTGTGCTTGATTCCGGGGGCTCGACTTTGGTCGGAGCCGCTGTCGAAGTTGAAGGCACACGTACTTTCGCACTCACGGATTCTGACGGAAAGTTCTCGCTCAAAGCTCCGTCAGGAAGTTCCTTGAAAGTCTCCTTGCTCGGTTTTGTCACACAAAAAGTGGCGGCCCAAAAAGAAGTGAGGATTGTCTTGACCGAGGATATCCAGCAACTCGAAGAGACTGTGGTCATAGGTTACGGTGTCCAGAGAAAGTCAGATGTGACCGGGGCGATCGCGTCATTGAAATCCTCTGATTTGGAGAACCGCACGATCAGCAATCTCGCCCAATCGCTCGCCGGAAAGACAAGTGGAGTGCAAGTGATCAACACTACGGGGCGTCCAGGCTCGTCAGGCAGCATACGTGTCCGTGGATATTCATCAAACTCAGGAGCCATCAGCCCTTTGTATATTGTCGATGGCATCCAGGTGGGTGACATAGGCTATCTGGATCCGAGCAACATCGAGTCGATGGAGGTTCTCAAGGACGCCGCTTCCGCCGCCATCTATGGCGCTCAGGCCGGAAATGGTGTCATCCTTGTGACGACAAAGTCCGGTGCGAAGGAAGGTGAAGGCAAGATATTCTATGATATGCAATATTCCATCGAGTCGATTGGCCACGTTCCGGAGATGATGCAGGCACAGGATTATATCAATTATATGGTCGAAGGCGGAAAACTTTCGCTGGAGGATCTTAAGACCTACTATGACGGCCACACCAACACCAACTGGATGAACGAGACTTTCGAGAACGGTGTGTATCAGAAGCACACGGTCGGTTTTATGGGTGGAGGCAAGCGCGGCAACCTTTATGTGGCCGGTTCCTGGCTTGACAATGATGGTGTCGTGAAAGGCGACAAGGATTTCTACAAGAGACTGACTTCGCAGGTCAACGCTGACTATCAAGTAAAGCCTTGGCTGAAGATCGGTCTGACAAACTCCATAGAGAAATACAGCTATGGGAGTGTTTCGGAAAGTAACTACTATGGATCGGTGCTGGGGTCCGCCATCATAATGGACCCGCTCACTCCGGCGTATTACACCGAGGAGCAGCTCCCTTTGGGTATGAAACTGGCCCTTTCGAACGGTTATAACCTTCTGAAGAACAAAGATGGTCTCTACTATTCGGTCTCTGACTTTATCGGTGGCGAGGACGCCCATCCTCTTGTCCAGACAGAGACTTATGAGGCCAAGAACGAGGGTATGAACGTACTCGGCTCTTTCTTTGCGGATTTCACTCCGGTCAAAGGGCTTGTGTTCTCCTCTAAGTTCGGCTACAGGCTGGGCTACAGCAACTCGTCGAACTATTCATTCCCGTATTTCATCAACACGCAGAAATACAGCACCAAGTATGGCCTGAGCGGGACTGTGTCCAACAACCTCAGTTATCAGTGGGACAACTATGTCAACTATATGTTCAACATAAAGGAACATAATTTCACCGCGATGGCAGGTATGTCATTCATGCACGGAAGTTCGAACTACATCACAGGCAGCGGTGATGAGTTGAAAAGCTACGAGAAGAATTTCCGCTACCTGAGCTTCCTCACGACAGAGTGCAACGATTCCGTCAGCGGAATAGAGAGCGAAAGCTCAAGTCTTTCCTATTTCGGACGTCTCAGTTGGAGCTGGAAGAACCGCTATATGCTCCAGGCTACGTTCCGCGCGGACGCGTTCGACTCCTCCAAACTGTCAGCCAAGAACCGTTGGGGCTATTTCCCGTCAGTTTCTGCCGGTTGGACCATCAGCGACGAAGACTTTATGAAAGGAATCAGCCGCAATGCCCTGTCATTCCTAAAGATCCGCGGAAGCTGGGGTGTCAACGGCAACATAGGTGTGCTGGGCGGTTATCCTTACACACGCGGCATCAATGTCGGAGCGTGGTCCTACCAGTACGACACGACAGGTGGCTTCTACTACGGTTCCGCCCCTGCCGGACTTGCCAACCCCGATCTGAAATGGGAGACCTCAGAGCAGATCGACCTTGGATTGGACGCACGTTTCCTCCGCGACAAACTCTCATTTTCTGTTGACTGGTACAACAAGAAGACCAAGGACCTGCTGATAAGCGTCACTCCTCCGTTCGAGACCGGTGCCACCAGCGTGACAATGAACGCCGGCAAGGTCCGTAACTGGGGTATAGAGACCGAACTCTCTTGGAAAGACAGCATCGGTGACTTCTACTACGGTGTCACCTCAAATCTCTCGATGCTCAGAAACAAGGTCACCTATCTTGATCCGACCGTTTCTAGAATCAGTGGCCAGAGCTACCACACCTCGACAGTGACGATGTTCGAGACAGGGCATCCGGTCTGGTATATGTACGGCTACAAGTTCGATCACATCGACCAGGCTACCGGCAACCCGATTTTCGAGGACATCAACGGTGACGGAGTGATCACCGGGGACGACAAGACAGAGATCGGATGCGCTATTCCAGACCTTACCTACGGACTTACCATCAACCTTGCCTACAAAGGATTTGACCTTACTATGTTCGGAAGCGGAGTGGCAGGTAATGACACCTGGCTTCTGTTCTACCGTTCCGACTACCAGAAGCGCAACAATCTCAAACTGTTCTATGACGACAGATGGACCGAGACCAACACCGGCGCAAGCCGTCCGCGGTCCGGGTGTGTGGACGAGGATAAATATTACCTGTCAAGCGCGACCATATTCGACGGTTCCTACTTCAAGATCAAGCAGATGCAGCTGGGATACACTTTGCCGCAGAACCTTACCAGAAAGGCCAGAATCGAAAACCTGCGCCTCTATGTCTCGATGGACAATTGGTTCACATTCACCAAATATCCTGGATTCGATCCAGAGTCTGCGTCAATGGGCGCAACGGCTGGAATGGGAATCGACTGCGGAGCCTATCCTGTGACGCGTAAACTCGTCTTCGGACTCAATCTGTCTTTCTAACCATTAATGTTTTATGAATATGAAGAATAAGATAATACTTGCGGCTTTGGCTTGCCTGTCGGTGGTCTCCTGTTCCGATATGCTGGAGATTGAGCAGAAAGGAGTGGTCAAGGAGGAGACCTACTATTCCACTGACGAGGATGCTCTTTCGGCCATCACGGTGGTATATTCAACACTGAACGCCAGCAACTGGTTCATGGACAACAGCGTCCGTAATGTGCTTTCGGACGACATCTACAGCGCCGGAGGCACCAGAGGCGACAATGCAAATTACGAGCAGTTGAATGAATATAACTTCGCGGTCAACAACGCGTATATTCCTGGATTATATTCATTCTACTACAATGTGATCTATTACTCCAATGTGCTTCTGGGCAAGTTCTCCCAGGGTGAATCGGATGCGAAGGACAGGTGTATCGCCGAGGCGCGAGTGTTCAGGGCGTGGGCACATATGCAGCTGGCCACGCTATGGGGTAACCCTCCGCTCATCGACCATATATTTGAGGGTTCAAGTGAATACCAACAGCCTAACAGCGACCCGCAGGAACTGTGGAAGTTCATAATCGACGAACTCGGTGAGGCGGCCGCGAAGCTTCCGTCAAAGATCGGTATTGATGAACCGGTGGTCAGGCTCACAAAAGAAGTCGCCTTGTCATTCCGTGGAAAGGCTCAGGTTCTGAGCGGGGATTACGAAGGTGCCAAGACCAGCCTTAAACAAGTGATTTCCTCTGGGTTGTACGGCTTGGTTCCGACCTCGGCTCTCGGTGAACTCTTCACAGGAAAGTACGATCTCTGTAGAGAGACCGTCTATGAGACCAATCTTGTCTATAACAAGTCGAATGTCTGGTTCGCCTATGTGAACGGACCTAATATGTACGGCCCTCGAACCGACCACCTTTCCGGCTATCCAAGCGGCATCTATGGGATCGGCTGGGGCTTCTTCAATCCGCGTCAGGAGTTCATTGATGAGTTCAGGAAAAACGAGGAGGGTTCTCCGCGTTTCAACGCGTGGGTTCGCTCCTGGGATGATCTGCTCGCTGGTGGCGTAAGCGGAATCCAAGGCAATTCCCTTTACGGATGCTGCGGTTGGTTTGACTGGAAATTTCACGTGGACCAGAATGATGTGCCTACGGAAGGCTACGGCTACTGTTGGATGAAAAACCCGCGTTGGATGCGCTATGCCGAGGTGCTTCTGTTATATGCCGAGGCTTGCGCGGTCGCCGGAGACGGTGACGGCAGCGGACTGAAAGCCCTGAATGACATTCAGGAACGTGCAGGAGCTCCGAAGACATCCTTGTCATTGGACAATGTGAAGAAAGAGAAACGTTTCGAGATGTGGATGGAAGGTGTCAGGATTACGGATGTCATACGGTGGGGAGATGTCGATAAGACCACATTGCCTGAGCAGGGCAAGTACGTTCCGCTGTTCAAGGGCAAGGCGTCCGACGGGAGCTATATTGTGGACAAAACCACCTACACCAACGAGAATTATGGATTCAAGACAGGGCGGCACGAACTTCTGCCATACCCTGAAGTGGAGACCATCTCGAACTCCAAAATCGTTCAGAACCCTGGCTGGGGAACTGAAAACTAATGTTAATTTCAATGCTTAAGATATTATGAAAGAATATATTAAATATTCAATAAGTCTCATCCTGGCATTGTCGGCCCTGCCTTCGTGCAGCAAGATAGAGCCTTGGGAAGAGGGTGGGGTAGTGTTCCCGAACAGAGTCCACTATTCTGTCAAGACGACGGAATTGATCGATGTCAACGATGGAGTGTCGGTGATAAACGAAGAACTTCTGAGGTACGACATAAGTTTCTATGACGACAATTCCGTTGACAGGGGAACAGTCAGCGTCATCGCCAGTCGGGACGCCGACAGTTTTCAGGGTGATTACAGTGTTTCCAGTACCGTACAAGCAGGGTCGTTGCTCGGTGGTTCAATAATCAGTGAGGACGGGACGGGAACTGATCTGAGAGAGTCGGTAGTAATCGCTCAAAACGGTCTTAAATCATTGTCTGTCACCGTTTCAGGACACGAGTTCATCAGCTTTGCAAAAGGTGCGGGAGTGCCGGAACATCAGCGTGACGCCAACGAGGACTGCTGCAGGAAATACCTCATCAACCATAGCTCTGAATATGCAGGGGCCTATGTCCACACGTTGAGCGTCGGAGCTAAAGGAGTCACCTGCACGGAAGGGCAGTACTATGACACTTACACCGGTGAAGGAGACTATCTTATCCTTAAGTTTGTCTCCTCTTCCGAAACTCTCGGGGAAGGACGTTTCACCGCCGCGGCGATGGACAAGGCTGTGTCAGGAAATTTTATGGCCGGAAAACTGATCGATTCAGGAATGGGATTCTCTTACCTTGACGGTTCACAATTCTACACTCTGAAAGAAGGGGAGACTTATCCGGTCGTGGCTCAGGCTGTCACGGGAGGAGACCTCCAGATCACGATACAAGATGCGGAAAAAGAGATATTCACAGTCAGCGGCACACTTATCTTGGAAGACGGAAGCATATTCACAATCTCCTACAATGGCCGCCTGACTCCTGAACCAGCCCCTGAAAGGGATTGGAATGTCTGGAAATATTCCGTAAGCGCAGTCTATGGCCCTCCGGCGTGGGCTCCGGTGGAAGGAATCAAGATGTTTAATGTGGCCGTTTTCGATCCAAAGGAGAACCTTGTCGCGCTCTTTACTCCGATTGTCAATGACACTGACGACAGTTTCCTCGGAGAATTCACGGTCGCTGAGTTCGCAGCCGCCTCCGGGCTGATGGGCAATGGGTATGAATATATGGGCAACATCGGTGGCTCATATTTCTACGATGATGGCGATCTTAACCTGATCAATGCGGGAAGCCGGATCAGCATCGTAGCCAATGAAGACGGGAGTATCAGTTTCAAAGGCACAAGTGTATCGGTTACAGTGAACGGTGCGACAGTGACCAAGGACATTGACATCAAGGCTTATTCACCTGACTATACAAAACAATAACAACTTAAATTTCGGATATTTATGAAAAAGATTCTTACAACTCTCGCTCTTGCCGCAGCTGCGTTCACAGCGTCGGCACAACAGTCCCTTTGGGGTGGACAGGACTTGATCTCGCCACAGATCAACGCGGACAACACAGTGACATTCAGGTACAAGGCTCCTAAAGCTGTCACGGTTCAGGTGACCGGAGACTTCCTGCCGACAACCGCGATGACGACACCGTGGGGCAAATTCGACGCTCCAGGTGTGGCCGACCTCAAAGAAGGCAAGGACGGCATCTGGGAATATACCACCGAGGCCCCTCTCGCAAGCGAGCTGTATAACTACAGCTTCATCATAGATGGTGTCAGAGGTCTTAAGGACCCGAACAATGCTTATGTCCAGAGGGACATAGCCAACATATTCAATTACTTCATCATCGGTGGCGGTAAAGCTGACGACTACAAGGTGCAGGATGTACCGCACGGAACCGTGTCGAAGGTTTGGTATGACTCGCCTGTGGCCGGACATTCCAGACGTATGTCGGTCTATACTCCGGCAGGCTACGAGAACGGCAAGGGACGTTACCCGGTCCTTTATCTTCTGCACGGAATGGGAGGCGATGAGGAAGCGTGGCTGTGTACGGGGCGCGCGGCTCAGATTCTTGACAATCTGATCGCCTCCGGACGCGCCAAGCCGATGATCGTGGTTATGACCAACGGCTGTATGAAGCATCAGGGCGCTCCTGGTGAGACAGCCGAGGGAATGTACAAACCGTACAACAGCGGCTCTTCCGACGGCACTTTCGAGTCTCATTTCAAGGATGTCATCAAGTTTGTTGACAGCCATTACAGAACCATCGCAAAGAGCTCAGGCAGAGCCATCGCCGGTCTCTCGATGGGAGGGTTCCATAGCATCCACACCTCGGCTTATATGCCTAAGACCTTTGATTATGTGGGTGTGTTCTCCGGTGCCATTATGCCTCACGAGGGTGTCAAGTCACTTGTCTATGACGATTTTATGAACCAGCTTGATGTGCAGTTCGCAAACTCTCCGAAGCTCTACTACATCGCCATAGGCAAGACGGATTTCCTCTATCAGGCGAATGTGGAATACCGTGCTTTGCTGGATTCAAAAGGCTATCCTTACACCTATGTGGAATCCGAAGGCGGACACATCTGGCGCAATTGGAGGGATTATCTTGTGGATTTCGCTCCACGTCTGTTCAAATAACGACCAGGTATGAAAAAAGCGATTCTTTACGTCAGCGTGTCACTGTGTGCCGCGGCCGGATTCCAGGCCGCAGCGCAGGATGCGCCCAAACTCCGCAAGGACAACGTCAAGGAAGTGCTCTCCGCTATGACCCTTGAGGAAAAGGCAACTCTGGTTGTCGGCCAGGGAATGGCGGGATTCCATTCCAACACAGCCACAATCGGCTCTACGGAAGTTATGGTTCCTGGAGCCGCCGGAACCACAGCGGCGATTCCGAGGCTGGGCATCCCTTCCATCGTTGTGGCTGACGGTCCAGCTGGTTTGAGAATATCCCCGTACCGTACCGACACTCCTGACAGGACATATTACTGCACCCATTTTCCTGTCGCCACCCTTCTCGCGTGTACTTGGAATCCGGAGGTGGTTATGAAAGTGGGTGAGGCGATGGGCGATGAAGTGAAGGAATACGGTGTTGACCTGTTGCTAGGTCCGGCTCTGAATATTCATAGAAACCCTCTGTGCGGAAGGAATTTCGAATATTATTCCGAGGATCCGTACCTCTCGGGAAAAACCGCTTCGGCGATGGTGAAAGGCATCCAGAGCAACGGAGTTGGAACATCCATAAAGCATTTCGCTGTCAACAATCAGGAAATCAACAGAATGCACGTGGATGCGATTCTTTCCCAACGGGCACTTCGTGAGATTTATTTACGCGGTTTCGAGATGGCCGTCAAGGAGTCCGTCCCTTGGACGATAATGTCCTCGTACAACCTCATCAATGGAGTGGAGGACTCGCAGTCCCGTGACCTGTTGCGTGACATAACGCGTGATGAATGGGGATTCAAAGGACTTGTGATGACGGACTGGGGCGGCGGTGCTGTCCCTGCCGCGCAGATGCATGCCGGGAATGACCTCTTGATGCCTGGTTATCCTAAGCAGACCCAAGCGATTGTCGATGCGGTAAACAACGGCTCGCTTGCGGTCGAGGATCTCGATTTCTGTGTTGAGAATATGCTGAACCTTATAGTATGCTCACCAAGATTCAACGGCTACAAGTACTCAAACTCTCCTGACTTGAAGGCTCACGCTCAAGTGACTCGTGAAGCCGCGGGCGAAGGAATGGTTTTGCTGAAGAACTCCGGGAACGCTCTGCCGTTCTCCAAGGAGATCAGGAGAATAGCCCTGTTCGGAGTCACCTCCTATGATTTCATAGCCGGTGGAACTGGCTCCGGTGATGTGAACCGTGCCTACACCGTGGATCTGAGGCAAGGCCTTTTGAATGCCGGCTACGAGATCGAGGCTGAACTTGAGAAGGATTACCTGAATTACATAAAAGTCGAGAACGACAAGTTCTGGGCTAAGCAGGACAAGAACAACCCGATGATAAAGTTTGTCACAATCCCAAGGCCAGAGGAAAAGATATTCGAAAATGGTTTTCTCGACGCTACCGCGGCATCCGCTGACATTGCGGTCCTGACGATAGGAAGGAACTCTGGAGAAGGGTGCGACCGGAGTGTGGAGAATGATTTCAAATTGACTGATGCCGAAAAGGCTTTGATGTGGCAGGTAAAAACTGCTTTCGCTAAAGCCGGGAAGAAGGTCATTGTGGTTCTGAACATTGGAGGAGTCATCGAGACCGCCTCTTGGAAAAATGTCCCGGACGCGGTTCTGCTTGCTTGGCAGGGAGGCCAGGAAGGCGGCAACGCTGTCGCGGACATCCTTCGGGGCGAGGTCAATCCGAGCGGGAAACTTTCGATGACTTGGCCGGTCAGCTATTTCGATCATTGGTCCTCAAGGAATTTCCCGTGGAATTTCAATGTCAAGGAAAGCGAGAAACTCGCCTTGTTCTTCGGTTCCGTGCCACGTACCGATGACAAACCTATGAAGGATGTGGACTATACCTACTATGAAGAAGATGTCTATGTCGGTTACCGTTATTTCGATAGTTTCGGGAAAGATGTAAGTTATCCTTTCGGATTCGGTCTGAGCTACACGACATTCGAGTCCTCTGACGCATCACTAATCAAGAACGGGAATGGATGGCAGGTCAACGTGAAAGTAACGAACACCGGAAAATGTCCCGGAAAGGAAGTGGCGCAGGTTTACGCATCATCTCCGTCCATAGCGGTTGGACGTCCCGCACAGGAACTCGTGGCTTACGGCAAGACCGACTTGCTCGCTCCGGGAGAGTCTCAGACTCTGACATTGGATGTGACAAGGCGTGACCTGGCTTGGTACAATGCCGAAGGATGCTCTTGGACATTGGAGAAAGGTAAATATGTGCTCAAAATCGGAACATCTTCCAGAGACATCAAGTCCGAACTCTCTTTCGATATCCCTATGACCGAGATTATCGAGGAGACACACAATTCATTGCCGATGAAAAAGAAAATTAATCTTATCTTTGCGACTGACTGATTAACATCGACCACAATGCGAAAGACAATCGCGGCAATACTTGGACTTCTGCTTCTTTCTTGTGCGAAAGAGGCGGAAGTCCTTTCTGATTTTCAGGAGTTTACGGAAGTATCCCAAAGCATCTCAAACAATCGGGTCAACGCTTTCGTCCAGGATGGTGAGGGATGCGTCTGGATCGCCACAGACAGGGGCGTAAACCGCTACAACGGCTATGACTATCATTGCTGGTACCATACAGACAATCCTTCCAGCCTTTGTGACAATCAGGTAAAAGCCCTTGCGGTCGATAATGACGGCAACGTTTGGTGCGGCACGATCAACGGAGTCTGTCGCTACACCGACAAGGATGACTTCAAGACTGTTCCGGTTGGAGGATCGACATATATCAGAAATATATTCCTGACACCGGGCGGTAATCTGGTAGTCTGCACTCTCAACTCGATTGAGGTTCTTGAGAAGGATGACAATGGCGGAGAGTCTTTCCGGATAGTTGAGAGTTTTGACAACAGGTTCGGTATTTTCAGTATTGACTCGCTTGGCCGGCTGTGGTTTGTGTCGTATGAAGGACTTAAATGGTGGAATATAGACAACGGGACAAAGTCTGAGACCGATGTGAAAGTCGATGGGTGGGTGTATAACATTCATATGCAGGAAGGTCGGTACCTTTGGATGAGCTCCTATGGTGGTGGTCTTTACATATTCGACACTTTCACGGAGACTTTCATTGATGTGCCGAGTCAACTTAAACACTTTGCTGACAGGAACCATAACGAGATTAAACTGATTCTTGGAGGTGCGTCCGAAGGTAATGTTCTGATTTACACAAATTCACTGGAAACCTACGAGTGGAATCCAAAGACTTCCACCCTTGCCGCGATGCTAGTCACGGAACTCACTGACGATGCCAAGTCGGGAATCCTATCCGTAACAATGAGGGACGTTTCCGGCAACCTTTGGGTAGGAACCAGCGACCAGGGCTTTGGAATACGCCGGGCAAAAGGGAACCGCTTCAACAACAACAGCGAGCTGAACCGGACTCTTTCGGTGAAATCCGTCACCAGTCTGTGCCGGACGCAGGACAGCAGCATAGTCATAAACACCTATGGTCACGGCTTGTGGAAATGGGATGGTACCAATGTCGTCCGGTTGCATTGCGATGGACTGTGGAATGAGAATATGCTCCAGAGGCTTACCGCTGCCTCTGATGGCTTCATCTACGCCACAATGCCATATTCAGTAGTGAAATTAAGGCTTATAGGAGACAGGCTTGAATATGTCCGTGACTGGAAGTTTCCTGTTCTTCAGCTTTACGATATCACTGAGGACAGCTGCGGAAGGTTGTGGGTCGGAACCTATAGCAATAAAGTGTTTTTCATTGACAAGGATGGTGGAAAAACACAGGCTGTTGACGTGGGATTCGACAACGATGGAAGCACGATGTGCCAGAAGGTCGTTCCGCTCGGCAACGGAACACTCGCAGTCGCGGTAATCCACTTGGGGATAGTCTTGATTGATGAGAGCACTCTTGACCTGAAACTTGTTCCGATTTCGGATTGGTACGATGGCAATCTGTTCATTCCTGTGTCATCTTATGATGATTCGAAAGGTGATCTTTGGGTCGGAACCAGAGGACAGGGACTGTTCCGCTACTCTCCTTCATCTGGACAGATTGAAAGGATGGAAGGCCTTGTGCAAAAGGATATTATGGGATTAGTTGAGGACTCCTCGTCGCGGATTTGGATCTCCACACTGCACGGCCTGTACAGGTACAATCCAGAGACGGCCCGATTTGTAGGCTTTTTCGTCTCTGACGGCACCGGCGGCGACCAGTACAACGAGTCCGCTGTGACTTTGACCGGAGACGGGCAGCCTGTTTTCGGAGGCACACACGGAGTGACTCTTGTCAGCGGATTCGAGGACAGCGACACTGGCACGACCGACATCCTGTTCGAGGACGTGTTCATCAACAACAAGATTCAGCATGCCTACAATTCCGATGCTTTGGACGGCAGGATCGCTCAGACCAAGTCTTTGAGGCTTCGCCAGGGAAAGGATGTGAACGTTGGAATCTCGTTCTGCACGGTCGATTACGGACTCTGGCCATCAACTTATTTCAGTTATCGTCTTGAAGGATTTGAGGATGAATGGATTGATTCCAGCAACAACCGCAACGCATTCTATTCCAACCTTCCCTCCGGCAAGTACCGTTTCTGTGTGCGGGCTTGGAACGCGGACTACACCAGAATCCTTACTGAAGATGCCGTCAACGTTGTCGTGACGCCTCCATGGTGGATGTCGTTGTGGATGAAATGGCTGGTCTATCCGTTCTTCTCGCTGATGCTCCTGGCGGGAATCGCGTACTTTTTCATCCGTGACAGGAAGAACCGTGCGGAGGCCGAAGAGGCGAGACGGAAAAGCGAGAATGAGAAGCGCATCAACGACATGAATATGAGCTTCTTCGTCAATGTTTCCCACGAGATGCGCACGCCTCTGGCTGTCATCAAAGGACCATTGGATATGCTGGTGTCTGACCAGACGATCAGTGATGAAAACCGCAGTCTGTTGAAGATAATGTCGCGGAATGTCAGCCGTCTGCTCCGCTACATCAACCAGCTTATGGATGTGAGCAAGTTGGAAAACGACACTTTGGCCCTGCGGGTCCGCTACATCGATGTCACAGTCCTGATCAGGAATATGCTCGACATATTCAGGATCAACGCCACCGAAAAGGGAATAGAGATCTGCACATCAGGGCTTGATGAGTCTTTCATATTCCTTTTGGATGAGGACAAGATTGAGAAGATCCTCTCCAATCTGTTGTCCAACGCTGTCAAGTTTACCGGCCGCGGTGGACGGATTGAGATTTCGCTTGATGCGGATTCAGGTTTTATGGTGCTTTCCGTGGCGAACTCTGGCCCTGAAATCCCTGAGGATAAGTTGGAAAACATATTCCTTAGATACTATCAGGTCGCCTCCGGCGGTGGGCAGCTTAATTATGGCACGGGCATCGGCTTATACTATTCGAGAAGGCTTGTTGAACTGCATCACGGCACGATCGAGGCTCATAACCGTCCTGGCGGTGCCGGGCCTGTCTTTGTAGTCAGGGTACCGCTCACCGAGGATGCCTATGCCAACGATGAAAGGCAGGAGGAGAGTGACTCTCAGCTTATGAGCATTCCTTCTATGGCGATGACAGAGGCTATTGCCCCATCATCGGCTACGGACGGAAAGCCTGTTCTGTTAGTCGTCGAGGACGAGACCGAGATGGCACGTTTTCTCAAGACCATCTTCTCGTCAAGTTTCAAGGTTGTCAACAGGTACGATGCCGACACAGCACTCGCGGATATGGGAACCGTCAATCCGGACCTTGTTATTTGCGATGTGATGATGCCTGGTACCCGCGATGGTTTTGACCTTTGCCGGGAAATCAAGAACAATCCTGACACAAGTCACCTGCCTGTGATTCTTCTAACGGCCAAGGTGAACATTGAGTCTCAGGTCAAAGGATTGGATTGCGGTGCTGACTCATACATCACCAAGCCGTTTAATCCGAATTATCTGGCGGCCAACGTCCGTTCCCTTCTGGCGAACCGTGACCGTCTTCGTCATTCCCTCAGTTCCTCCACGCAGACCAAGGGCATCAATTCTGACAGGCTCTCGCCTTACGACCGTGAGTTTATGGATCGTCTTTACGAACTGATGGAGAAGTCTTTAAGTGATCCGGAACTCAACACAATGGGTATTGCCGAGTCGATGAGTATCAGCCGTACGAAACTGTACTACAAGATCAAGGCATTGACCGGCGACAGTCCGAACTCATTCTTCCGCACCTACAAGCTTAACAGGGCGGCTGAGCTGCTGCAGGAAGGCCGATACAACATCTCCGAGGTGGCCGACATTACCGGTTTCTCTTCGCTCTCTCATTTCTCCACATCATTCAAGAAGCAGTTTGGTGTCAGCCCGAGCTCGTATTCATAAAGATTCTCAGTTCACGATATAAACCCTTCAACTTTAGATGATTTCACTTGTTCTGAATAAGAAGAATTATCCCAACAGAGCTTCCGCGTCACACCCAAGCGCCTTTGCAAGGCTAAAAACAGTGCCGGCCTCGGCTTTGGCAAGGGGTTGCTGACCTTGCTCGTAGGCGCGGATCATTCGAAGGGACACTCCGGAACGGTTCGCCAATTCCGCCTGTGTCAGGCCGGACAACTTTCTTTGGGCTTTCAATTGATTGACTGTTTTATTCACTTTCATCCGGTGAAGGGCGACTTCCACGAATTTACTCAAATCCGCCTCGTGCAGGGTGGGATAGAGTGAGACGACCGTCTGGATAGTGCATCCGGACTGCTGGATCTTTTCAAATGAGTAGCCTGTGTACCATTGGAGGTAGGCGAGAGACCATCCGGCCCAGAAATTTGTCGAACGATCTCGTAGGACGTACTCAAAGTCCGGGATGTTTCCTCCTGTCCCTTCGATGACCTTTTGGGCAAACTCTATCCCGGACATACCGACCAGATAATTGGGATTTCCATTCTCGAACTGATGCACCGTGGCTCCGACAAGAAGCCGGTCATAATATTCATCAATGCCACCTTTGCAGGCCTTTGCGCCGTAGTCAAGTGACACTGCGAAGTTCTGCATCGCATCCTCAAGGTAGATTTCATCGTAGGCGCGGATCATCGTTGCTTATTTTATTTCTAAGAATGTCAATCATATACAACCCATCCAAAGACGGGTTGCCTTTGTCTTTACGGAACGCTTCCCTGGCCAGGCGATCCCTTGTCATTTTTCGCGGATAGAAAATTTCAATGAAAATTAGATAAGTAATTAATTTGTTAATATTTATGCAAATATATGTTATTATCTAAAGTTGAGCAATAGGCGATATTTTGTTATAAAAAGGCATTTTTGTTAGTATTATGTTAGCAAATCTTATATTTTTGCCTATCTTTGTGTAAATGCACAAAGAGACGATGAAACATACCAAAATGAACAACGGCAAAGAGCCTGTTAAAATCCGTTTCCAGAAATTAAAAAACGGTAATCTAAGCGTTTATCTGGACACTTATTTAGATGGTGTAAGGCGTTATGAATTTCTTAAATTGTACCTGATACCGGAAACCTCTCCAGAAGCGAAAAGAATGAACGCGACAACGCTAAAGGCTGTCAACACGATAAAGGCACAAAGGGTTATCGACATTACAAACGGCAAAGCGGGGATAACGCATTCGGACAAAGGGAATAAAGTCCCGCTTTCCGAATTTATCGCGGCATATAAGGCGAAAAAAGAACGGAATAATATTAACACAAACGCTTTGGGTGTATTAATGCACCATCTTGAAAAAATGGGCGTTATCAACACTCCAATCGGGCGTGTAGATAAAAATTTCGTTTTGAAATTCGCTGGCTATCTTAAAAGCCTACATCTTGCCCAATCATCTAAGGCAAAATATTTCACTACTCTTTCCGACTGTCTAAACGAGGCTGTCAGACACGATTTTATTACAGTCAATCCAATCAGCAAACTTGATAAGAATGAAAAGATTAAACCAGAAAGCAGCAAAAGAGAATATCTGACAAGCGATGAAATCAAGCAAATGATCAATACGAAAATAGGCAAGGAAAATATTAAACAAATGTTTCTTTTTTCTTGCTTCACAGGTTTAAGATTAGGAGACGTAAGGCGGATAACTTGGAATTGCATTGAAAGCAATGGAAAACAATCTTCTTTGCGCCTAAAGATGCAGAAAACAAAAAACGAAATCACCATACCTTTGTCTCATAATGCTACGCGTTGGCTTCCAAAGGCAAAGAACGCGAAAGGGTCTGAGCCAATATTTGGATATATCAATAACGCCGCGATAAGCAGAACGATAAAATCTTGGGTGGCAAAGGCCGGAATAAATAAATATATTACATTTCATTGCGCGCGGCACACGTTCGCTACTTTGCTTATTACTTACAAAGTAGATTTGTACACCGTTTCTAAACTTTTAGGCCACTCAGATATAAAAATAACTCAAATATACGCCAAACTTATTGACCAAAAGAAAATAGAGGCGATTAATGTTATAGACAAGAATTTCAAATAGTTCAGGCTCTTACAACGCATAGGCAACAATCGGAGAAACGGACACACGCAAGGGACGCAAGGCAACAACCAAGGCAAAGGCGTTCGCATCGATGGGAGCAACCGACATCACGGAAAGACCAGCGGCAACCATCTGAGGAACGGACACCCTTTCGCAACCGTGGCAACGTTTTCGGGAATGAGAACCGACAAGGCAAGGCAACAACCAAGGCAAGGGCGTTCCGCTCTTTGTCGCTTGGGTTCTCCGTTGGCTGCGATCCCTTTCCCTCAGTGAGTTCCGACACAACCAAGGCAAGGGCGTTCGCATCGATGGGAGCAACAGGCATCAGAGAGAGCCACCAAGGCAAAGGCAACCCATCAGAGGAACGG
>OJAW01000862.1_pt1 | contig 19266 bp, 18 predicted proteins | sample 1589151 | NCBI WGS metagenome assembly OJAW01 (sample SAMN03283290) | human gut metagenome | biome: human-associated habitat; material: feces | host: Homo sapiens | place: Peru | collected 2012
ATTAATATGTGTTAAAGGGGCTGTGTCCTAACGTTTTTTTAATCGTTAGGATGCAGCCCCTTTTTTTATAGAATTTAATATGAATTGAGCTTAAAAAATATATTACTGTTTATTTATTTTGGAATACTCTAAAAGAATTAATATTTAAAAAATTTAGATTAGATAAATATATACTATATCCATAAGTCACAATATAAGTAATACGTGATAGATATGTACACATAGGGAGGTATTTATGGGACAAAAATATGGATATGTAAGAGTAAGTACAAAAGAGCAGAATGAGGATCGTCAGCTTATTGCAATGGAAGAAAATGAGGTGTTTTCAAATAATATATATGTTGATAAACAGTCTGGAAAAGATTTTGACCGGCCAATGTATAGAAAGCTTGTAAAACGTATGAGAAAAGATGATATTTTGTATATCAAAAGCATTGATAGACTTGGAAGAAATTATGAAGAAATAATTGAACAGTGGCGTATGCTTACAAAAGAAAAAAAGATAGATATAGTAGTGATTGATATGCCACTTTTGGATACAAGGCGGGGCAAAGATCTTATGGGAACCTTTTTAAGTGATATAGTCCTGGCTTTGTTAAGTTATGTGGCAGATAATGAAAGATGTAATATCAGACAGCGACAGCATGAGGGAATTGTAGCAGCTAGAATCCGTGGTGTGAAGTTTGGTAGACCTGTAAAATCTATTCCAGAGAATTTTAAGGAGATGGTCCAAATGTGGTGTCAAAAAGAAATTTCAGCTAAACAAGCCGCGGACATGTCTCAAATTCCATTATCAACATTCTATGAAAAAGCAAGAAAAATAAAAGAAAATATTTAAATACATAAAAGTACACCTTTTTAAGTGCGATTCTAAAAAGGTGTAGTTAATGAAAATAATGTTAAAGAAGTGGTATCACAGCTTGCAAAGGATGAATATACTCCGGTGGGGTCATATGAGGTAACTATGAATTCAACATGGAATTTTGAAAATAGCAACTCAATATCTGACAATGCTTATGTGAAAAATGCAGTTTCAAATACGAATTCAGTTTATTTTGATGTTTTAAGATCGGATACAAAGGAAATAATCATGGAATCACCTGTTTTACCAGTAGGAACATACTTGGACAATATAACTTTGGACAAAGAACTTGCCGCTGGAACATATGATTGTATATGCACTTATTACATGTTGGATGAGAATCCTAAGAGCAAAGTAAGCCTTAACTTGACAATTAATATTAGAAATTAGAGCTAATGCTTTAATTATATAAATTAACTTATATTTCAAGGAGGAAAAAACTATGAAGTTAAAAAAATTAGCTGCTTTAGGATTAGCAGCGACAATGGTAATGGGAAGTTCTGTAATAACATTTGCATCAGAATCTTCCAATGGAAGTCAGACCGGTGCTGGAAAACTTGAGGGAACAGTTGATACAGAGGTATTTTCGGTTGTTCTTCCAACAACTGATGAGAACACATTTAAGTTCACTCTGGATCCTGAGGGCCTTATAGAGAAAACTGAAAATGCAGCTTATTCGGGTGCAACTTTTGGAGAAGGAACACTTTTCTTTCAGACAGATACTAATCAGTATTCAAACACAAGTAAGGAACTTCAGGTAGTAAATAAGAGCTCTGTCGATGTTGATGTTGCACTTAAGGCAGAGGTGACTGCTGATGGAATTGGACTTAATGCAGACAAAACATTTGCAGGAGATACATCAGCAAGTATGTATCTTGCAATAAAATCAGGAGAAAATGAAGCTGCAATTACATCGGATGCAGCAGCAGAGTATTCGGCAACAGTTAAGAAAGCACCAGATAATGCGTATGAATATAAATATGATTCATCAAATCAGACTTATTCTTATGAACTGAAAGCAGATGCAGATTCAACAGTTGAGTTTGAAAAGTTATCGTTTGCAATAACAGGAGCTGCTAATACTAATGGTGATTGGTCAACATTGGCTTATGCATCACCTAGTATAACTGTGACATGGGATGTCAAGAAAGCAGATAATTCTGTTCCGGAATTTACTTCTACAACTATAGGAGAAATAGATTATACCAAGGGTTCAGGAGATAATGCCGTTGCTAGTATAACAAGTGTTACAGCTGTATATAATGGAAAAACATACGATGCTCTTAAGGGTTCATCTGCTTATTCAGCAGCAACAGTTAGTGCTAATAAGATTGTATTAGATTCAAGATTTGTAAGTTTCTTTAGTTCAAATCCAACAACAAAGATGACAATTTCTTATGTGGATGGAACTGGGGTTGCGAAAACAGTTGTTGCAGATGTTAAGACAGCAGAATAATAAAATGAAGAATTAAATTTATAAGGGAGATGTTAAATGCATCTCCTTTTTGAAATAAACAAATGGAGAATAAGGGATGAATTATATTGAGAGGAAAGTTGGCATTAATAGAATTCAAAAAAGTCAGCTTTGTTTTGATACATTGTACTCATATTATGACAATATAGAAAATCATAACAATATAACGGTTGTTTATGATGAAGAGATATATTGCGGCTTTATTAATGACAGATTATTTAAATTTTGTGAAAATGAGGAGGATTTTTGGTATTATTGCGTTCGAGCGGCAAAGGAACTAACTATTGATAAAGCACAAAAAAATAATTTTGAAGAGATTGAATGCAGAATAAGTTCTTTTTGGATGGGTCCATGCTCTATGGTTTATATTAAAGATTCAAACATAATAATAGAACCAGAAGAGGAGACATTTATTAATATAAAAAATTTATCTATTATAAGAAATGATTTAAGAAAGATACTAGAAAAGGAAAATGTATCTGTATACTGCGTAAATATTGGAAATAAAAGGGATAAGGGGTATTATGTTCCTAATTCAACGAATGAAACATCACTTCCTATGTTTTGGAGTGAAATGTCAAGAAAATATAGTGAGAAAAAGTTAGCAAATATAATAGAATATGATATAGAGAGTACAATAAAAAAACATGAAAAAATGAAATTTATTAAAAGTTATTCTGATGATAAGAATAAAACATTGTATATTGTAGGACCTTGTATAGCAATGGGATGGCCTTATACAGCAAATATTGATGAATTAGCATATATGTTGGCAATGAGATTAAAAAATTATAGAGTAGTGAAAGTACAGGGAGGATATCATTACAACTCTTATTCGACAGAAATACTTGAATATAACATATATGAAGAGGATATAGTTGTTTTTATAGATGAACTAGATAAAAATTATATAAAGATAGATTTGGATTTATCTCAAAAAATAGAAGAGAGGAAAGAACATCCTTATTACACTATATCACCAATACATACTACTGTATGGGGCAATAGATTTGTTGCAGAGCAAATCGCTAAAATGCTAAAATGCAAAGATAGTGGATATTTACAAGAATCAGGAACAACAATATGTCTTCATAAAGGGAAAAAACAATTATTTAATAATGATATGCTTATAAAACTTAAAGATTTTGTAGATATATGTAAGCAAAAATTTGTGGAAAAATACGGTATGGATAAATGGGAAAATCGAAATGACCTAGATATAGGAGCTATCTCAATAAGTGCCAATCCATTTACAAAAGGACATAGATTTTTAATAGATTATGCATCAAAAAATGCAGATATTATATATATATTTGTTGTTCATAATGAAATGTTAGATTTTTCATATGAAATTAGGAGACAGCTTATAGAGGAAGGGACTAAAGATATAGACAATATTATAATTATTGATGGAGGAGATGTTGTTGCAACTATAGAAAATTTTACAAGTTATTATGTAAGGGATAAGATGCAGGGAAAAGAAATTAGTCCAATACAGGATGTTGAGTTATTTGCTGGTTATATAGCTCCACAGCTTGGTATAAATAAGAGGTTTGTAGGAGAAGAACCTATAGATTATGTAACTAATAATTACAATAAGCAGATGAACCAGATGTTTCCATTGTACAATATTGAGCTTATACAGATACCAAGATATAAAATTAAAAATGAATATGTAAGTGCATCACAGGTTAGGAAGCTTTATATTGAAAAAAATTGGGATGGTATAAAACAGCTTGTTCCAGATACAACATTTACTTATCTTATAAATAATCAGAATGATATATTTAATAAAAGGGGGTTGAAACCTAAATATTATTCTACAAGATGGCTTCTTAATAAACTACATAATGGGGAAAATGTTGTTATATATGGGACAGGTAGAGATGCGGAATTTGTATTTGATATGATTCCAGACCAATACAAAAGTAAAATTATTTTTTGCACATCATATTTAAATGATAAAAAGAATATGTTTCATAATACAAAAGTAATTAGTAAGGCAATGCTAAAAGAAAATGATAATATATTTATTGCTACCAGAAAATATAAAAAAGAAATTTATAAGGAATTATTACAAAAATTTGATTGTAAAAATGTTATCGAAGTGACTGATTTCTTAGAGGATGAAATTAGCTGGCATAAATTCATGGTAGTAAATTAATAGGTAATTTTTTCATAAAATTAAAACTTTTTCACAAACATTTTCGTATATATAGACAAATGATTAAATAATTCAGCGTTTCGGAGTGTATTGCAAGAATATACAGGCGAATCAAAAGAATTAAAGGAGTTTGTTATTAAAAAAGTTTGTTAAATATAACGGAAGGAATAAGTGGTGGTTTTATGAAGAAAAGGGGAATAAGGAAAAATAGCAGCAAAGTTTATTATAACACGTATGGGGAAATTAATAGAAAACCATATAAAAAGAAAGCTGATAAAATACAGTGCTTTAAAAACTGTTTTTTTACCGCGTGGGGTGCATTGGCGGTAATAGTGGTGTTTTTAAATATACCTTTCGGAAAGAATTTTTTAAAAACATTGGAAAATGTGTATATTGTTGAAGAAAACAATGGATATTTAAGTGAAAATAATGAAAATGTTTTAGATGAGAATGTAGTAGAGACGGGCAGTGAAAATAATGGGGATGAGTATAGAGATGAGGATATTTTGAAAAAACTGCCTAACAATTGTTATATTGATGTAAAATGGATAAGCCAGAAGCCTGAGCTTCCAACAGGCTGCGAAATCACTTCTCTTACAACTGTGTTAAATTATTATGGATATAATGTCAGTAAGGAAGTAATGGCTGATGATTATCTGGAAAAAGGATACGGAAGCTATTATAAAATGTTTCTTGGAAATCCCAGGGATGAACACTCATTTGGCTGTATGGCCCAGCCTATAGTAAATGCAGCAAATAAATATTTTATAGATGTTCTGTCATCAAAAAGAGCTGTAAATGTTAGTGGAAGTGAGTTTGAAACAATATTGGAATATGTATCGAAAGAAATTCCTATGATTGTATGGAATACAATTGACATGAAGGAAGCCTATGTATCTACAGAACTTGAACTTGATGGGGAAAAATACGAATGGATATCACCGGAACACTGCGTTGTAGTTACAGGCTATAATCTTGAAAAGAATGAGGTTTATGTATCTGATCCATGGACAGGAACAGTTACAAGAAATCTTACAGTATTTAAAGAAAGATATAATTCATTAAATAAACAGGCTGTGTATATAAACAAAAATTAATTAATTGATCGATTATGTGTAGTAAAAGCAGCTAAAATGAGAAATTATTATCTGTAGTCAGATGCTGCCGGTAATATTAATGAGATTTACTTTGCTTCATAATAATGCTATAATATTTTTATCGCGCGGAAATCCTGTGAGAATAAAGGAAGTATAGTGATTTAAAGACACTTGCTTGCTTGGAAAAGGGGCATTGTATGAGCAATAGAAGTAAGAGCGATAGGGCTTTTAAGGCAAAGGGAATGATTAAGTCATTTATTTTCTGGCCTATGTATCTTGGAATTATACTTATCGCTATTAATATTTCAATATTTTTCATAGATAGCACTTCAGCAACAATAATGGCTATAGGTATGCTTATTTATCTTATAGTCTGGATTTACATGTATATGTATTTAAGACAGGGAATTATGCACCAGCTTATGGAGTTCTCTACCAATTATTCACAGGTTCAGAGACAGCTGCTGTATGAGCTTACTGTTCCTTATTGTATTCTTGATAATAATGGCAGTGTTTTGTGGATGAATAAAGCAATGCTTAAATGTACCGGAAAAAAGAAGGAATTTAATAAGGAAGTATCTACCATTTTCCCTGAGCTTACACCGGGAATGTTTCCGAATGGAGATGAACCTAAGGAAGTAAGAATATTTTATAATGACAGAGATTATTGTGTAGAGTTAAAAAGAATAAGTGCAGATATACTGGTTCAGGGCGTAGATATTATTGAGAGTAATAAGGATTCTTCACTTATAGCAATGTATATGTTTGATGAAACAGATATAAATATGTATATTCAGAAGCTGAAGGATGAAAGATTCGTAGTTGGACTTGTGTATATTGATAACTATGAAGAAGCACTTGAAAGTATTGATGATGTAAGACGTTCGTTATTTATAGGTCTTATTGATAAGAGGGTTAATAAATATTTTGCACCAGGTGCGGCAATCGTCAGAAAGATGGAAAAAGATAAATATCTTGTTGTATTCAGATATAAATATCTTGAAAAATTGCTTGCAGATAAATTCAGTATTCTCGAAGATATTAAGAGTGTCAAAATCGGTAATGAAATGACTATTACACTTAGTATGGGTATAGGTACCGGTGCAAGTGATTATGCCAAGAATTATGAAGTGGCCAAAGCTGCTATGGATCTTGCTCTTGGAAGAGGCGGAGATCAGGCTGTAATAAAGAATGGAGATAAGATTCAGTATTATGGTGGAAAGAGTCAGCAGATGGAGAAGAATACGAGGGTAAAGGTTCGTGTTAAAGCTCATGCGTTGAGACAGATTCTTGACAATAATGATAATGTAATTATCATGGGACACAAGCTTGCGGATATTGACTCATTTGGCGCGGCATTAGGAATATATGTTATAGCAAGGAAGCTGGGAAAACAGGCACATATAGTAATGGGCGAGGTTACAAGCAGCGTAAAGCCTTTTATGAATCGTTTTATAGGGAAGGACGAATATCCTGAGGATATGTTTGTTAACAGCAGTAATGCGGTGAATCTTGTAACATCATCAACAGTTGTTATAGTTGTAGATGTGAACAGGCCGTTGCTTACAGAATGCCCGGAACTGCTTGATAAGTGCAAGACTATAATAGTGTTTGACCATCACAGACGTTCAAGTGATTCGATAAATGGTGCTGTATTGTCTTATGTCGACCCATATGCATCTTCTGCTGCTGAAATGGTAACAGAGATGATACAGTATGTTGATGATGGAGTTAAATTAAAGGCATTTGAAGCAGATGCATTATATGCCGGAATTAATATAGATACTGACGGATTTAATAGTAAGTCAGGTCCAAGAACATTTGAAGCAGCAGCATTTCTTAGAAGACATGGTGCTGACGTAACAAGAGTCAGAAAAATGTTAAGAAATGATATGAATGAATATAAAGCAATCGCTCATGCTGTCAGCAGAGCGGAGGTTTATAAAGATGCATTCGCAATCACAATATTTGACGGAACCGGTCTTGAAAGCCCTACTATAGGAGGGGCAAAGGCAGCTAACCAGCTGCTTGATATATCGGGAATTAAGGCATCATTTGTTGTAACACAATATAATGATAAGATATATATCAGCGCCCGTTCTATCGACGAGGTAAATGTTCAGCTGGTTATGGAGCATCTTGGCGGCGGTGGACATATGAGTATTGCCGGTGCACAGCTTACAGACTGCACTACAGACCAGGCGGTTCAGACAATAAAACTTGCGTTAGATAATATGCTTAAAGAAGGAGAAATATAAAATGGAAGTTATCTTACTTGAGGATGTTAAAACATTAGGAAAAAAAGGACAGATTGTAAAGATTAATGATGGATATGCAAGAAATTATGTGCTGCCTAAGAATCTCGGACTTGAAGCAACAGCAAAGAATCTTAATGATTTGAAGCTTCAGAAGGCAAGACAGGCTAAGGAAGAGGCACAGGAGCTTGCAGATGCAAAGGCTTTAGCTGTTAAAATAGAGGAAAAGGCCGTTACTGTTTCTATGAAGATAGGCGAGGGTGGAAGAACATTTGGCGCAATATCTACAAAGGAAATAGCAGCGGAAGCCAAACAGCAGTTAGGTCTTGATATAGATAAGAAGAAAATGAAGCTTGATGAGCCTATAAAGACACTTGGTATACATGATGTTGCTGTTAAGCTTCACAAAGATGTGACTGCAACATTAAAGGTTAAGGTTGTCGAAAAGAATTAATTACAACTATTTTGTTATTATGGGTTTCGTAGATATATTTAGAAATGAGGACAAGTTATGGATGAACCAATGATTACCCGGATAATGCCCAACAGTTTAGAGGCAGAGCAGTCAGTAACTGGTTCTATGATAATGGACAGGCAGGCAATAGTAACGGCCGGAGAATTGCTTTCACAGGATGATTTTTACTATAAGCAGTATGGAATTATGTTCCAGGCCATGGTGGATATGAATAATGAGGGAAAGCCGGTTGATATAGTGACTCTTCAGGAACGCCTTAAAGAAAAGGATGTGCCGCCGGAAGTTTACAGTATAGAATTTATAAGAGAGCTGTTATCATCCGTTCCAACATCTGCCAATATACGCCAGTATGCTTCTATTGTTAAAGATAAGGCTATTTTAAGAAATATCATCAGGGTAAATGACAGTATCGCAAATGACTGTTACGCAGGCAAGGAAAAGACAGAAGACATTCTTGCCGATACAGAAAAGAAAATATTTGAGCTGGTTAAAAGCAGGGGCGGTCATGAGTACAGCCCTATAGATAAGGTTGTATTGGAGGCACTTGATAAGATATCAATAGCAGCAAAGAACAGAGGGGCTGTAACAGGTGTACCTACTGGTTTTAAGGATTTGGATTCTTATTTGTCAGGACTTCAGCCATCTGATTTTGTTCTGGTTGCGGCCAGACCTTCAATGGGTAAAACTGCATTTGTGCTTAATGTGGCAGAAAATGTTGCTATTAAGCAGGGAATTACAACAGCAATATTCAGTCTGGAAATGTCAAATGTGCAGCTGGTAAACCGTATGCTTTCGCTTGAATCGACAGTAGATGCAGATAAAATCCGAAAAGGACGACTTGATTCTAATGACTGGAGCAAGCTTATAAATGGAGCGGACAGTATTGCCAAGTCACATTTGATAATAGATGATACACCGGGTATTTCAATTGCAGAATTGAGATCAAAGTGCAGAAAATATAAAATGGAAAATAATCTTGGATTGGTTATTATCGATTATCTCCAGTTGATGAGTGGAAGCGGTAAGTCAGATTCCAGACAGCAGGAAATATCAGATATTTCAAGATCATTAAAGGCTTTAGCAAGAGAGCTTGATGTACCTGTGGTTACACTTTCTCAGCTTAGCCGTGCTGTAGAGCAAAGACCTGATCACAGACCGATGCTTTCTGATTTGAGAGAGTCGGGAGCGATTGAGCAGGATGCCGATGTAGTAATGTTCCTTTACAGGGATGATTATTACAATAAGGATACTGAGATAAAAGGAATTGCAGAGATAATAATTGCAAAGCAAAGAAATGGTCCAATCGGTACGGTTAAGATGGCATGGATACCGGAACAGACAAGATTTGCAGATTTATTGCATAATAATAACGGAGGCGGTTATTAAACCAGCCTCCGTTATTATTATGTATATTATATAATGTAATGATAATAGCGTATAACAAAATTATACATCAGATTATACATACAATATATAACTACTGTGGATTAGGAGCTCCAACTGGACATGTTCCTGCACAAGCACCACAATCTACACATAAATCAGCATTAATCTCATAATGAGAAGCACCTTCGCTGATAGCCTCAACTGGACATCCAGCAGCGCAAGCACCACAGCTAATGCAATCATCGTTAATTACGTATGCCATGATAAGTTCCTCCTTATTAGTTTGTTATCATGATTATACGATATAAATTTTAAAAATTCAACAATGTATGTATAAAAGAAATATAAAAATTAAAGTAAGTCTAAACTAACCGGACATATTTGATATAACATAGTTAAAGCTTGTTAATATATTACATAATATCAGCTGATATGAATTCTTGACAATTTTTGTGGGCAATATTATAGTAGACATATCCGGTATGAGATTAAGTAAATATATTTCAGGTCGGTTTGTGTGACTAGACATTAAGCTGCTGCGAATATATAGAAGATATAAAATGTATTTCCGGATTATGTAATATGCCTTACAGGCAGAATGGAGGAATATTATGGCAAGAGTTACCAAGGATACAACAATTGGTGAAGCAATACAGATTGATGGAGGAGTTATTCCAATTCTTATGGGTGCAGGAATGCATTGTGTAGGATGCCCATCATCAGCAGGCGAAACACTTGAGGAAGCAGCCATGGTTCATGGTATTGATTGTGATACTCTCGTTGATGAGATTCAGACATACCTTAACTCATTAGGCTAAGCTAAGAGGTTGTTAAGCTGGACAAAACCATATAAAATAAAAGGACTATCATATTAAGATCTATAAGTTATAACGCTTATAATATCTTAATGTGATAGTCTTTTATTTATAGAAAATTATATCCGAGAAATAACCTGAACCGCATGTTTAGGTATTACGCAGGTGTAATGTTCGTCAAAGAAATGAATACTGCTTTCTGTATAGTTAAGCTTATCGCCAAATTCTGATAAGATGTTGCAGGTTTTGTTAAAAGCTATTGAGCTGCAACGAGTCCTTTTTAATACAAGATAATAGGTTTCATCCAAAGGATTCTTATAGAGGGCGTTCCAATCATCATAAATAGTACTTACAGCATATGCGGCATCATTTACATCATCAAAATTACTGAAGGAGAAAATTCTAACTATAACAGAATCTTTGTCAGTATTCCTGCTTACCGGCTTTGATGATGCAGTCTGTTCGTTGGAAGGCTGCTGTTCATTCTGTATCGGCTCATTAGTCTGTTTTGGTGCAGACTGTGTTTCATTAAGGTAATTTCTTACCTTGTTAAATAAATTAATCAGGTCAGCACCGCTTGCACCGTCTTTGTCGGTAAATTCAGCACTATTATTACCCTTTTCAGAATCTATATTATCTATGCAGTCGAGTTCCTCGCGGGCTGTAGGAAGTGCAGAATCATCGTAAGAGGAATCTGCCTCGATAGCTTCAATATCTTCGTATTCATCATAAGCATCGTCATAATCATCCTCGGAATCCGAAGGCGAAAACCTTGAAAAACGTGTGTCAAGTTCTTCAGGATTATCTACTTTAGTGACTATGAGGATAATGCAGTCAGCAGATACCGGAATTGCCTCTATCATAAGTGGAATATCATCAGCTTCAAATCCCAATTCATAAGATGCCTGCTGCATCATATCTTTAAACAGTTCTTTAGCCTTGTCACTTCCGTAAGCAAGTTCGCTGATTTTAAGTTGTCTTGAGGCTAAATCAGATTTGTTTAGAGTGCATCTGATCTGATTCTCACTTAAACGTTCTATCTTCATAAAATCACTTCCAATCTATAAATAAAATAATAATTATTGTTATCCTTGTAATGCTATAATACCCATTTTTTATGGATATGTAAAGATTATAAGTGCTTATGAAAGTTAAAAAAGTATAAAGTTTTACATTTTATAACAAGATTGTATAAAATGTTCTCTGTAAAAATATTTTTAGGATACAGAAAAAATATTTCTAAAAAATCTTGCAAAATTTTTGAAAAATATATTGATAATAGTATAAATATAATATATACTGTTAATAGAGTTTCTTATCTGGTAATCAGTTATCTAAGGAGGTGTTATTAAAAAAGGTTAACCGATAAGTATAATATAATCAAAGAGCTTGGTAGAACCGAGCGTTCTGTTATCTATCTTATAAGCCATAAGCTGTTAGATGTACGCAGAGTGGCGAAGATAGTTTCTGATGACATGCAGAATATGAACGAATTAATGCATGAAGCTAATCTTATTAAGAGTATGAAGCATCCGGCAATTCCTGTAATTTATGATATTGAGGAGTTCAATAATAGTATCTGTATTATTGAAGAATATATTGCTGGTAAATCTTTGAGAGAATATATCCATGACAGAAGTCTTAACACTGACGATATTTTAAGAATAGGAAAAGAAATATGCGAAATACTGGAATATATGCATAATTATAACGAAAGTGGAGTTATTCATCTTGATATAAAACCGGATAATATAATTATAGATAATAAAGGTAAAGTAAAGCTGGTCGATTTTGGAAACAGTATAGCCGAAGGTGAGATAAAGACAAGATATGAAGGAAGCATTTTTTACGCTGCACCTGAGCAATATACTAATCCAAGTCCCGGCAAAGCTTCAGATATCTATAGTCTTGGGATGCTGTTGCTTTATATGGCAGATAATGGAAATCAATCTTTAAATATTGATGTAGATTCAATATGTCACAAAAAATTATGTCCAATTATTAAAAAATGTATTCGTCATAAGTCTAATAAAAGATATAAAAAAATCGAGGATGTAAAGGCGGATATTGAAAAAAATTTAAGAAAAACTGAAAAATCAGATAAAAGAAACTCATATATAATTTATACGGCAGGAACACGTAGTGGAATTGGAACAACCCACATTTCGCTGAGTATTGCGCATTTTTTTAAGAAAAAAGGATTAAGGTGTATTGTCGCTGATGCGACAGATAACCAGCATATTTTTAGTATGGCTTTAGCCGGAGAGCTTACAAAGACGGGAGTTTTCAGTTATAAGAATATAGATATTCTTCCTGATTATTATGATAGGATAGAGCCGGAGATTAAGGCTTATGATATTGCGGTCATAGACTGTGGGAGTTATACAGATGATATTAATGAAGATGATGGAGGTTTAAGTCACAGATGTAATACTATAAGAAGAATATCAGATTATGCAAAAAGATGTATGAAAGATGGGTATAGGGAAATACATTTAATGGCAGCTGGTGGAAGATATGGTATTGCTGAGGAAAATGACAAAATCCTTGATTTTATCAGGAGTAACGGAAACAACAGAAAAGTGCTTTTTGTTAATCTTGTGGACGTTAAAGGATTTTATGAATTTTCAAAAGGAATGACCTGTGATTGTTACAGGGTGCCATGCATTTATGACTGGACTGTAGAGAATCCTATTTTTGAAGACAGCATGAATGAGCTGATAAAAGACTATATGCCCGAAATTAATGCTTTTCTGACCGGTAAAAGAAAGGAAATTTTAAAGAGAGAACTGAATGAAAAAGTGCATAAATTCTATAGGAAAATTAAGTTTCTTAAGAAGAAAAATTTTTTTATTTATAAAAACAATGAAAAGAATGAGTAATAATTCAATTACTCAGGCACGGATAACCGGAGTGGCAGGATTATGCCAGGCAGCAGGAACAACACAGCTTGTGACAATGCTGGCAAATTACTACGCAAGCGGATTACATAAAAGAACTGCGGTTGTCGCCTGCATGGATTACAGTTGTTTTTGTTATGCAGAAAGTAATTTCAATAGTAATTTAAATAGTGCTTCCAATCCTTTGACCAGAAAGAATTTATGGCATGGCAGTATAAAAAATGCGGATAAATGGGGAAACAGCCTATACGGCGTGGATTTTTATAACGGAAGAGTTGAAAACATTTTAGATATTATTAAGGAACATTATGATGAGATAATTCTTGATATTAAATGTGATAAAAATGTCAATTTATCAGAAACTATAGGACTGCTGCATAAATGTAACAATAAAATATTAGTCTTATCAATGCTGCCTTGGAAAGCCGAGGAATGTTTAAAGAGAATGGAGAGAATCAAAGAGGATTCATATATGGGCAGATGTCAGGCAGTATCGTTGACTAATGACGATAATTTCAAAAAAATAATAAAAGAAAAATATAAGATGACAATTAAATATATCCCATGGAACAGCAATCCATGGATAATAGAAGGCAAAAATATTAAGTGGTTAAGCGAAATAACAGCATAAAATCATAACCGTTCTTTATCAGACTTTCAAGAGGTAAAAGGAATGATATATCACGAAAGAACAGATTGATTATGCTGGAAATATGAAATATGTAAGTTCCCCTTGTGTATTTTCATTTAAGGCGGCTGCCCTGAAAATATAATTACAGGGCAGTAGTTTTAGGGTTTTATATTATGTAATACAGTGGTACAATATAACAAAGTCGCAAACAAGGAAGGAATACAATGGAGAAAACATCAAACAAAAAAATTAAGATTATAGGTATATTGGTAGTGGCAGCAGTTATTGCCATATTTGCGTTGATTTTTATAATTAACAGAGTTACACCAACTAAGGAAAAGATGAGTGGATATAAATATTTTGGTGTTGAAGAAGGCACCCAGGACGTATTGGTCATAGTTGATGGAGAGAAAAGTGAGAACTATGGAATAAAGGCAGACGGAAGGGTCTACATCTCACAGAAATATGTGGCTGATAATATAAATGTACGTTTTTATTATGATAATGAAAGTAACTGTGTTTTATATACAGATAAGAGTAATATATATTCATTTTCTGCGGATAAATCAGGATACACAGATGATAAGGGAACAACATACAACACAGATTATCCTGTGATGAGAGTGATTGAAGGAGAGGCATATCTGGACTGGGAATATGTGGCATCTTATACTAACTGCGAGTATGAATATGGTGACGAACCATCAAGAGTTAATATTACACTGTCACATGATGAGAGAGAATGTGTTGTTTCTAAGAAAAAAGTAAGCATAAGATACAGGGCAGGAATAAAAAGTCCGGTGTTAGAGACTGTAGATAAAGATGTAAGACTTATATATGTAGATGAGGTTGATGACTGGACAAGAGTTACAACACCTTCCGGAATGACAGGATACTTAAAGACATCAGATGTAACACAGAAGTCGGTTTATATTCCTGACAATACATATGAGGATAATTATGAATATATAAGCTATGACGGCAAGATAAATATGGCTTGGTATCAGGTTACAGGAACAGCCGGAAATGCTTATGTTAATGATAATCTTCCTTCAGGAAGCGGTGTAAATGTTATTTCACCTACATGGTATTCAATAAAAGATGCAAGTGGTTCTATGGATTGCTATGCAGCAAGCCAGTTTGTTAATGAGATGCATTCCAAAGGAATAAAGGTATGGGCATTAGTAGATGATTTTAATAAAGACATTGATTTTAAGGAACTTTATTCGAGCGCAGCTACCAGAGCCAATATGATTAACAGATTAATATCCGATGCAGCAAGATATGGATTTGACGGTGTTAATCTGGATTTTGAGAATGTAAGGAATGCTTATTCACAGGATTATCTTCAGTTTATAAGAGAACTTTCAATAAAATGTAAAGAAAATTCGTTAGTGTTATCAATAGATAATTATAAACCGGAAGCATATAACAGCTGTTATAATATCAAGGAGCAGTCAGCATTTGCTGATTATATAATAATCATGGCCTACGATGAGCATTATGCAGGTTCAGCAGAGGCAGGTTCAGTTGCTTCACTTCCATTTGTAAAAGAAGCTATTGAGGATACTGTTGCTGTAGTTCCTTCTGAAAGAGTTATTGTCGGTATACCATTTTTCACAAGAATATGGACAATTAACGGACAGAATGTAACGAGCAGGGCAGTATCTATGCAGACTGCATTGGATACATTAAATTCCAACAAAGCCACAGCTATATGGAATGACGATGCAGGACAGTATGTAGGCTCATTTGAAAACAGCTCAGGCACAGTTAAAATCTGGTTTGAAGAAGAAAAATCAATAGAAGAGAAAATGAAGCTGGTAAAAGAATATAATACAGCAGGAACATCAGCATGGAAGCTAGGTCTTGAAAGATATTCAGTATGGTCAGTAATCAATAAATACCTTGAATAATCATATTATATGAATATATTTTAAAAATGACTAATAAGATATAGCAAGATAATGTGCGGAGACTTGCATGAACCGTAAACTGCTGATACCTGTAATGTCAATTCTAATGATAGTTTCGGTGTATATTTCATCATGTGTACTGATAAAACAAACATCACAGGATGAAACATCGCATAATGTAGGAAAGACCAGTGATAATCAGTCATTGGGTAAGATGATAAATGAAAATGATAAGAATGGTAATGGGAAAATAACAGATTTAAAAATTGATTTATCAAGTAAAAAGATTGTTATTGACAGCGGGCATGGTGGAATAGATCCCGGTAAAATAGGAAAAGACGGATTGTTAGAAAAAGACATCAATCTTGCAATAGCAGTTAAGTTAAGGGATTTATTGAATAAATCCCAGATAGATGTTGTGATGACAAGAACGGATGACAACGGATTATATTCTGAATCTGATGCCAATAAAAAAATTGCAGACATGAAAAAAAGATGTGATATAATAAACAATAGTGGCGCAGATATTGTTGTGAGTATACATCAGAATAGCTTTACCGGTAATAGTGCCAAGGGTGCCCAGGTTTTTTATTATAAGCACTCGGCAAAAGGAAAAGAACTTGCAGGATGTATCCAGAAATCGTTCGCTGCCAATCTTGATGAAACCAATAAACGTGTTGAAAAATCTGATAATACTTATTATATGCTTCTACATACCAAGATTCCGACAGTAATTGCGGAGTGCGGATTTTTGTCAAATGATAAGGAGGCAGAGCTTCTTAATAGTGAAGAATATCAGCAAATGGTAGCTGTAGCAATATATAACGGTATTATAGATTATTTTACAGAGTATGAAAAATGAGGCAGATATAATGAATACCATTGTTAAAAAAATCACAGATAATGAACAGGAAAATCAGAAAATATATGATGAAGCAGGAGCTATATTAAGAAGAGGCGGACTTGTGGCATTTCCTACTGAGACAGTGTATGGACTTGGTGGCGATGCTCTGGATTCAGAGGCATCTTCAAAGATATACAAGGCGAAGGGAAGACCATCAGATAATCCACTTATAGTGCATATTGAGGATTTGGATGCTTTATATAAATTATCATCAGATGTTACACCAAAGGCTTTAAAGCTTGCTGATGCATTCTGGCCGGGACCTCTTACAATGATTCTTAAGAAAAAGGATGTTGTTCCTGATACAATTACAGGAGGACTTGGAACAGTTGCTATAAGAATGCCAAGTCATCCTGTTGCTGCAAGACTTATAAAGGAATCTGGAGTTTATATTGCGGCGCCAAGTGCGAATACATCAGGAAAACCAAGTCCTACAAAGGCAGAACATGTTATAAATGATTTGTCCGGCAAGATAGATATGATAATAGAAGATGATACCGTAGATATCGGTGTTGAATCTACAATAGTTGATTTAAGCGAGGATATTCCGGTTATATTAAGACCGGGATATGTTACAAAGAAAATGCTTGAGGATGTTGTAGGTGAAGTAAGGATTGACCCTGCTATAGAGGAAGGCGTTAAGGAAGGAGTTGTTCCTAAGGCTCCCGGAATGAAGTATCGTCATTATGCGCCTAATGCAAGCCTTGCAATAATCCGTGGTGATATGAAGTCTGTCATAGATTATATAAATAAGGCAGTTACAGAAAAAGAAGCAGCAGGATATAAGACTGCGGTAATGGCAACAGATGAAACAAAAGACCTCTATAGCTGTGACAGCGTTGTTTCGCTTGGAAGCGAGGAGGACGAGCTTAGTGTTGCAAGAAATCTTTATGCATATTTAAGGGAATTTGATAAGCAGGGAATAGATTACATTTATTCAGAGAGTTTCCCTGTAAAAAATGTAGGACAGGCTGTTATGAACAGGTTGATTAAGGCAGCAGGACATACTATAATTAACGTGTAACATTGATTATGTAGATATTTTATATTAATATGGTGGATATTAAGAATGTATAATAAAATTATTTTTGTATGCGTGGGTAATACATGCAGAAGCCCTATGGCAGCTACGATTATGTTACATTTTCTGCCGGAATTCCGTATTGAATCGAGAGGAATGGTGGTGCTGTTTCCAGAGCCTTATAATCCTAAGGCTGTTGCGGTTGCGGCAAGACATAACATGATTATGCCAAGCAATACGGCATGCCAGCTTGATAACAGCGATTTTTCAAAGGAAACGCTGGTGCTTGTTATGAATGCTTCAATGAAGCAGAAAATATATGACACTTACAACGAGGCAATTAACGTCTATACTTTAAGTGAGTATGCGGGCGTTGGCGATTATGAAGTGGCAGACCCATATGGAAGAGGCGTTGATGAGTATAATAAATGCTTTGAAGAGTTATACGGTTTAGTAGAAAAGGCCGCGCAGGTGGTTAAGAAAAACATTATAAAGGAGAACGATTAAAATGATAGCGATTGGTTGTGATCATGGTGCAATAGAGTTAAAGGAACAGTTGATAGAACATCTTAAAAAAAGAGGCGTTGAGTGTGAAGATGTAGGAACATATACAAAGGATTCATGTGATTATCCTGTATATGCACATAAGGTAACAGATAAGGTATTAAGCGGAGAATGTGAACTTGGAATTCTCCTCTGCGGTACAGGAATCGGAATGAGTATGGCAGCTAATAAGGTTAAGGGTATCAGGGCAGCATTATGCAGCGACTGTTTCTCAGCACAGGCTACAAGAGAGCATAATAATGCAAATGTATTATGTATGGGCGCAAGAGTATTAGGACCTGAACTTGCATTCAGAATAGCTGATACATTTATTGATTCTAAATTCTCTAATGATGAGAGACATATAAGAAGAATCGGAATGCTTGAGTAATAAAAGACTTAAAGCTTTGAAGATTAAATGTATTAGAGATATAGGAGGCTGACAATATGAGTGATAAAAGAAAAGATTATATATCATGGGATGAATATTTTATGGGCGTTGCCAAGCTTTCTGCCATGCGTTCAAAAGACCCTAATACACAGGTTGGTGCGTGTATTGTAAGTAATGATAATAAGATATTGTCAATGGGATATAACGGACTTCCAAGAGGCTGTTCGGATGATGAGTTTCCATGGTGCAGAGAGGGCGACCCACTTGATAATAAATATTTCTATACAGCACACAGCGAACTTAATGCAATCCTTAATTACAGGGGTGGAAGCCTTGATAATGCTAAGATGTATGTGACTTTGTTCCCATGTAACGAATGTGCAAAGGCAATTATTCAGGCCGGCATCAAAACACTGGTATATGATAGTGATA
>OJAW01000864.1_pt1 | contig 19257 bp, 14 predicted proteins | sample 1589151 | NCBI WGS metagenome assembly OJAW01 (sample SAMN03283290) | human gut metagenome | biome: human-associated habitat; material: feces | host: Homo sapiens | place: Peru | collected 2012
TCCGCCGGGCGGATGTGATAATCTGCTGCGACAGGGCGTTGGACACGTTTCTCCGGCACCGGGACAAGATATTCAAAGACCTCAGGGATCCGGATGCCATCATCGGGGATATGGATTCCATCTCGCCGAAGCATCTCAAGGAATATTCCCGCATCGCCATAAGAGAAGAAGAGCAGGAGACAAACGACCAGACCAAGGCGTTCCGCTACCTGCTGGAGCATTGGCCGGAAGTCAAGACCGTGCACATTCTCGGAGCTACAGGCAAGCGTGAGGCCCACACCCTCGGCAACCTTGGACAGATTATGGAATATGCCCGGCTTTACGGAGCCAGCGGTAATCCTGATGAAGACAGAATATATGTCGATGCGGTGTCCGACTATTCAACGGCTTTCGCATTGACGGACTCCTGCGAGCTTTTCGTCGGCGAAGGCAGGGCCGTGTCCATATTCAGCCCTGATAATTCTTTGAATATCAAGTCCGAGGGATTGGTATGGCAGACCAGTGGAGTGGTTTTCGACAACTGGTGGCAGGCAACCCTCAACCGGGCTTCGGCCGATGTTGTCAAGCTGACGTTCTCGCACAAGTCAATGGCGTTGGTGATTCTGGATTAATATCATTTCAGGATTTTTCTTTATCTTTACGTAACATTTCGGCTTACAAACACTATGCTCCGAATAATTAGAATCACTCTGGCAGCGATCTGCTTCGTTGCAGTCACGCTGCTGTTTCTGGACTTCACCGGAACACTTCATCTTTGGTTCGGATGGCTCGCCAAAATCCAGTTCCTGCCGGCTGTTCTGGCCCTCAACTTCGTTGTCATCGCCATTCTGCTGGTACTGACACTGCTTTTCGGCAGAATCTACTGCTCGGTGATATGCCCGTTGGGTATATTCCAGGACTGCGTGTCCAACCTCAGTTCCAGGAGAAAAGGCAAGAAGGCAAGGTTCTCATATTCAAAGGAAATCAAATGGTTGCGCTACGGGGTGTTGGTGCTGTTCGTGATCGCGCTGGTCGCCGGGCTCAATGCTCTTGTAGCGCTTCTGGCTCCATACAGCGCTTACGGTAGAATGGTGCAGAGTCTGCTCGCGCCGGTTTGGCAGTGGGGCAACAACCTGCTCGCCTGGATCGCCGAGAGGCAGGATAGTTATGCGTTTGTGACAAAGGATGTTTGGCTGAAGAGTCTGCCGACTTTGATCGTGGCGGCGGTGACATTTGTTGTCGTGGTGGTCCTCGCCTGGAGGAACGGCAGAACCTATTGCAACACAATCTGTCCGGTGGGAACCACGCTGAGTTTCTTCTCGCGGTTCGCTATGTTCCGTCCGGTGATCGACAAGTCAAAGTGCAAGAGCTGCCACGCCTGCGAAAGGAAGTGCAAGGCGGCCTGCATTGATGTTGACAACCATAAGATTGACTATAGCAGATGTGTCGATTGCTTTGACTGCATTGATTCTTGCCGGCTCGGAGCGCTCAAGTACCGGTTCGCCTGGGGAAGAGGGGTTGGTTCGGGCTCCACGGGAGCAAAAACGCCACAAAACGCGCCTGTCGGGAGTAAAATGACCTCCGACGAGAGCAAAAACGGCCAAAATCGCTCCTCAGCAGCTCCGACTCCGGTCGCAGAGCCTGTGGTTCGACAGGGCTCACCAACCGCCGAAGTAACCGACAACGGCAAAGGTGTCTCAACAATTGATGCGACATCTCCGGTCGCTGAGCCTGTCGAAGCGACCGACAAAGGAAGAAGAGCCTTCTTGGTAGGCGGTGCCGCTGTCATCGGAGGATCACTCTTGTCTTCCATTCCGATGAGGGCCGAAGAAGAGGAGATCAAGGACAAGAAGCGAGATGGAGGATTCGCCGAGGTGCTTCCAAAGAAAGCCCCGAACAGAAAAACGCCTATTACTCCATTCGGTTCCGAGAGCGTGGAGAAGTTCTATAAGCACTGTACGGCCTGCCAGCTCTGCGTGACCGTCTGCCCGAACAATGTTCTCAGACCATCCTCCAGACTTGAGCACCTGATGCAGCCAGAGATGTCTTTTGAGAAAGGCTACTGCCGTCCGGAATGCGTGAAATGCTCCGAGGTCTGCCCTGCTGGAGCCATCCTGAAGATCACTCCTGAGGAGAAAACCGAATGGAAGGTCGGCACTGCCGGCGTGGACTATGACCTCTGTGTCGTGAACCGTGACGGGGTCAGCTGCGGAAACTGTGCCCACCACTGCCCTGTCGGAGCGATCAGGATGGTCAGGAAGAATCCTGATGACGAGAAGAGCCCAAGGATCCCTTCGGTCAACGAGGAGAAGTGCATCGGCTGCGGAGCGTGCGAGAATCTCTGCCCGTCCCGCCCGATAAGCGCCATCACCGTCAATGGGTACAGTGTTCATCATAATGTGTAACCGGTCTTTGAGACAAGCCTTCTGAAGGGACATATTCAGAAAAAGCGGTCTCAACAAATTCCATGAATATGAAAGAGAATATTAACAGAAGAGAATTTCTCAAACAAGCCGGTGCCGGGACAGCGGCCGTGGGAGCCGTGGCTCTTGCCGGAGCGTGCGCCCCTAAGAAGACAGCCGAGGCCATCCTTGACGATGGTTCCAGTGAAGATGTGCTGGAGAACGGTAAGATGGAGATGCGTGAGAATCCGGGCAACGGGGACATGGTTTCCCTGCTGGGTTACGGATGTATGCGCTTCACGATGAAGAAGGACGAGAGTGGGAAGGATATCGTGGATCAGGAGAACGCCAACAAACTGATTGACTACGCCTTGGCTCACGGAGTCAACTACTACGACACATCTCCGGTCTATCTCCAGGGACTTTCCGAGGAGGCTGTAGGCAATGCACTCAGCAGACATCCAAGGAACTCCTACTACATCGCCACGAAGCTGTCCAACTTCAGTGATCATTCCAAAGCGGCATCCCTGAAACTGTACAACGACTCGTTCAGGTACCTCCAGACAGACTATCTGGACTACTACCTGCTTCACTCTCTCGGCCGTGGAGGCCTGGAGGCTTTCGATGACAGGTTCGTGAACAACGGAATGATGGATCTGCTTCAGGCAGACCGAGAGAAAGGCAAGATACGTCAACTCGGACTTTCATTCCACGGAAACCAACAGCAGTTCGACGAGCTACTGAAACTGCACGACAAGTACCACTGGGATTTCGTGCAGATCCAGATGAACTATTTCGACTGGAAACACGCTGACGGCCAGCGCAATGTCAATGCCGAGTACCTGTACGACGAGCTGGACAAGAGGGAGATTCCGATCGTGATTATGGAGCCTCTCCAAGGTGGCCGTCTGGCCAATCCGGCGGAAAGTGTCGTGAACAGGCTAAAGGAGCGTGATCCGAAAGCCTCACTCGCTTCGTGGGCGTTCAGATTCGTGGGATCGTACCCGAGAATCCTGACGGTGCTGAGCGGAATGGTCTATCAGGAACATCTTGAGGATAACCTGCGCACATTCAAGGACTTCAAGTACTTGACCGACGAGGAGAAAGAGTTCCTCGGCACCGAGATCGCCGGCATAATGGCCAGCTTCCCGACCATCAACTGCAACGACTGCAAGTACTGTATGCCTTGCCCTTACGGAGTCGATATTCCGGGAATATTCAAGCACTACAACGAATGCGTCAACGAGGGCGAGATCGCCCAGAGCACCGAGCAGGAGAATTACCGCAAGCTGCGCCGGGCCTATCTCGTGAGCTACGACCGGGCCATCCCGTCCGTCCGCCAGGCCAACCACTGCATCGGTTGCAAACAGTGCATCGAGCATTGCCCTCAAAGCATCTCCATTCCTCGTGAGCTCCGCCGCATCGAGGCCTACGTCGAGAAGTTGAAAAGGAACACATTGTAATTCGTGAGGCTTGCCAGGCCATAGATCCAACGACCGAGTCGTTTCACAAGAGGAAGAATGAAAGGTGGGACATCACTTCCTCATTCACAAGGGGTTACGGATTCGTTCCGGGCAGTTTAGGAGGGCAGCATTCCAAAACTTGCTCATCTACAGAATATTGCGAAATACAGACTGTAACTTCGACAGACTGTAACTTCGACAGACTGTAACTTCGACAGGCTGTGATTGAAAATTATTCGTCACAGACGCTGAATATTCAAAGGTTTTGATTATCTTTGCAGTCCGCAACTAAAAATGCGGACCATTGGAGAGATGCTCGAGTGGCTGAAGAGGCACGCCTGGAAAGCGTGTGGCCTCCTAAAGGGGCTCGCGAGTTCGAATCTCGCTCTCTCCGCGAATTTAACGGCTTTGCAGATTGTTCCGCAAAGCCGTTTTTGTATTTTTGCGCCAAGTCACTTCGACAGGCTCAGTGACCGGTTTATACCCTATCCGTAAAGAAATGGTTCGTAAAAACGGCTTAGGTCGCAGAGCTTGCCGAAGCGACGGAGGGGCACCTAAACGAAAAAGGAACCCGCGATCCGCGGATTCCCATACCAATTAATAAATAAAGGGAAATATATACAAGTTGACTACCTTCCTCCATATCGTGCCGACACTGGTGTACCAAATGGACAAAAAGATGCCGTTGGTACAGGAAACGCGCTTCTGGTGTACCAACAAGGACAAGACATCAGTGTCGGGCCAGTGGAAGGAAACTGTGGCAGAACAGTAGGTGTCATTCCTGATTCACATCCATCAACCTTAGGTGCGGCATTGTCGTTTCAGATCCAAACAACTATTATTCCGGGTGAAAAAATGGTGGTTATACACCCGGGGAGACATCACTGATTGGAGTCGGGTGCGGAAAGCCACTTTTTTCACCCGATGCATAAGTCCGGGATCTTCCGCCACACATTGTCTTATATGACAACGATGGAGATTAGGTCCTTTACATACAGATTTTTGCGCAGGAATATCAACGGTGCGCAATTATTTAAATATCAGCGTTATAAGAGAAATGTTGGCCAACTCCTATATAGGACCCTAAATGAAAATGAAATCGATTCTTTGATTACTCAACTTTCACTGAAATCTCTCCGGTCTTGCCGTCCTTGTCGGTTACGGTTACTGTGGTGGCACCAGCCTTGACCTCAACGGTGAACGAACCGATTGCCCTGTTGTTGTCGGCAACAGAGATTGTGGCTGCTCCAGTCGCGACACCTGTCACGGTAATCTTCTCTTTGTCAACCGTTACAGTGGCGAGTTTCTCATCGCTGGACTTGACGGTGAAAGGCTGTGTACCGTTCTTCACGGTAACCTCAACGGTCTTGCCTACCTCAACCTCTGCCTTGGCTACGCTGAAAGTAAGAGAATCCGGAGTCTTGTTGTCATCTGGGTCACAGGAGGTGAACACGAACGAGCCGAGGCAAAGAGCTGCCATCACAACTGAACTGATAAAACTTTTCATTAGTTTAAATCCTTAATTGTTAATAATCAATAGATCAGCCGCCACGCAACCAACATTTCGCCTATTTCTGAGATCCTGTCATAGACATTAGCGCATCGGTTGGCTTTCAATCTGGATGTCCGTGCCGAGAGCGGAGTTTATGAGGTTTAGGATTTCCGGAAGAGAGGATGTGGAGAACTCTCCGCTTAGGCTCCGGGATTCACCGGACGAACGGCCGGCATCAAAAGCAACGAGCGTGACATCGTAATATTCAGAGAGCTCGGAGAGCACTTCTGGCAGCGGGGTGTTGTCGTAGATAAACTCGCCGGTGGCCCATGCGGCAGGGTTAGGGTGTTTCGGAGTGATTTCAACTGGCTTTGACGCAGCCGGATCCAAAACCGCGGACTGTCCCTTGGTCAGGATCAGGGCTTCTTCGCCAGACCTTATGGCAGAGAAGAGGACCTTGCCCGAGACAACGCTCACGCTGATGGAGTCCGCGCCTCGGTCACTGAGCTTGCCAAAGTGACCGTGGGTATCGCTGCGGCGGTGCGCTTCGACAGGCTCAGCGACAGAGTTAGCGTGAGCATCAACCTGAAAGCGGGTGCCGAGGACTTTGACGAAACCGGATCCGGCATCAACACGGAAAGGGGCGCGGTCATCGTGACGGACGTTGAAATAAACCTTGCCTGTCATCTGGACCAGACGCTTGTCCTTGTGCTTCTGGAGACGAAGGGTGGATCCAGGGGCAAGGGTAACGGACGAGGAATCCGGAAGAGTGAAGGTCTGGGCAATGTCGTAGGCGGCATAGTCGGTCCATGAGGTTAGCCATGAAAGATAAAGGAATATGCCGACAGCGGCCGCTGCCGCGACTCCGGCGATGCGTTTCAACATCACAGTGCGCTTCGACAGGCTCAGCGACCGACGCAAGGAGCCATTCTGCGACCGTGCCAAGGCTTTCTTCGGGTCAAAGCGGTTCTCTTCGTAGGACTTGGCCACGAAGTCTATCATTCTGTCTTCGTTGGTTTTCATGCAATTCCTTTCTTATATTCCGATTTCGGACACTTCGACAGGCTCAGTGACCGGACTTTTTCCCTTTGCCGGAGACGCATTTGAAGAAATATGTCACCGTGCCTCTTTGGGCGGACTCCGACGCGTAATCATAGAACACGGTCTCCGCTTTTATGGACAAGGCATCGGAACCCTTAAACTCACAGACAATGTCCTTGAACACATAAATCTGTTTATGATATCCCGTATCGTCCTCAAATTCCCTTCCGGGAAAGGTCAACGATTGCGGAAATGTTCCATCTGTCCCTATTTCAAAATCCTCGTACAAACTATATGGATTCCAAAACACATCCGGCTGCCAATGTGGGTAGATATACAGTTCAGCGACCCTGCAATCCCAAACAATTCTAACTTTATATGCAAAGGTTTCATCCATATCCACATTGAGATGATCCATATAGTCAAAACGACCACCCATAGCCGTAGATAATTCCGTCAGAAAATCCGGATCCGAGATCCCGTCGCCATTCAGGTCAATCCTGCCTTCGCTCCATTCAGCGGATACAGGAACATATTCACCGACAATCCGGTCCATTGTGGCAGTGGCGGCGTCGGTCATCCAATAGTCGATCTTCTCCTGACAGGAACAAAGCAGCAGGAGAGCCGCAAGAGCATATTCAATTCGTTTCATATCAGTCGATTTCATAGTCAGTGGATGTCATCACGGAGACGAAGCCGATGCCGTCGCCGGCCACATTCGTCGGATAAGGCTTGTCGGCGAAGAAAGTCAGACCGGCAAGGTCAGAGTTCTCAAACCAAGCGGCGTTGATGTAGTTGTAGGTCTGGCGGTCAAGAGCCAGAAGACGCACCGTCACTCCAGAAAGCCCACCCCTCCGCAAAGAGATTCTGAATATGTGGGAGCCTCCTTCAAATCCAGTGTCAGTGAATATATTGTACCCGTTTGCGAAATAATCGGACTCTGACGGAGCACCTTCTTCATAACCAAAGTAGATTCCGGGATTGAGAAGCGGTTCGCTGGAATTGTCTATTTCCAATTGCCGATTGTAGGCATAACCGAAATTCCACGCCTGTAGCATATAATAGTTTTTCTCGCCGGGTTTGTCTTTCACATGAACACCCATTCCCAGAGTCTTGATGTAGTCACTGCCTTTGGATGATTTCCGGTTAAGGTGGGTCGTGTCCACTCCATCAATGACAGGCGCGTCCAAGGCCACTGTCGTCGCCTCCGCCCTCATACCGTCAGACTCCACGACAATCCTCACCTCATCCCCGGCCTTGAAGTCCGCACGGAATCTGAAAACATTATGGTACAGGAGTCCATCAGCTTTCTCAACATTATCAGATGTCGCCACAAGATCACCGTTGACCCAACATTCAAGATGGCCGGACTTCAATTTTTCCGCCTTTTCGTGAGTGCTGACACCGACGCAGACAGTGTGTGTCGTGTCGCCCGTTGACATCAAGGCGTTGACCAGCAGCATCTTCTCCGGACCGGGCAGATCTACGGGGATATATTCCTCACAAGAGAAAAAAGCCATCGAGGCAACAAGAAAAAGTATGAATATCTTCGTTCGCATATTCATTAGAATTTAAAGGTGTAACTGAACGACGGCAGGAACGTGAGGAAGGAGCGCTTCGAGATCGCCGGCTTCCACTCTCCCTCTTTCTCGTAGGCGTCATAGACACACCAGGAAGGGTTCTGCGCACAGTAGAGGTTGTATATTCCAAAATTCCAGATCCGCTCGCCGTGACGTTTTTGCTTCCGGAAGTTGACGCTCACATCAAGGTGATGGGTCGGAGGCAGACGGTAGTTGTTGCGTCCGCTTACATAGTCAACAGCCACATCATCGCCGTCAGGGGTGATGAACGCCGAGCCTCTGGTCGGGATGGTCATGCAGTTTCCGCTGAGAAACGCCCAAGAAGCGGTGAGGTCGATTCTTGAGTTGAATTTATGGTTCACAGTGGCATTGATTACGTGCCTCCGGTCGAACTGAGCAGGGAACCAGCGGCCATCGTTGATGCTGCCGTCACGGAAGATTCTCTCCGCTTTGGAGAGGGTGTACGCCAAGGTGCCGGTGGTCTTGCCGACAACTTTGCGCGCATAGAGTTCCAGTCCGTAGGCTCGTCCCTCTCCCATCGAGACGTTGTCCTCCCAATTGACGGAAGATGACAGGGCTAGACGGCCGTCTTTATATTCAAGTACATTGTCTGTCCTCTTGTAGTAGCCTTCAAGGGAGAATTCCCAACCTTTCAGGCCGGTGTAATACGCTCCGGCTGAGACGAGGTCTGATGTCACGGGACGGATCTCGGCGGTGATCGGCACCCAAAGGTCGGTAGGGATATCCAAAGTCCCGGAGGTTAACTGATGGACGTACTGCGACATCCTTGAATATGCCGCCTTCGCCGACCAGTCCTCGCTGATGTCGAATTTCGACGAGACTCTCGGCTCCGGACAGAAGTAGAAACGGCCTCTAACATTGAACAGGCTGAGGTGCAGGCCTGGGTTCACAGTCCAGCGGTCACCGAGGGAGATGTCGTCCTCGATGTAAAGAGACATCTCATTGCCGTTCACCCGTCTGCTGGCCGCATCGCTGTAGGTGGTGTCGGCGAAGACGCGGCTGTCGTTCACGTTCCGGACATTGGATTTTGTGATCTCAGGACGATAGCCGTGACGGACATATTCTCCGCCGAACTTGATCAAATGGTTGGTTGAAGGGGTGTAGTCGAAATCCGCCTTGAGACCCGCGTCAAGGATTCCGGAGGAGTAGTCGCTGACGCTCCGGAACGAAGTCTCGCCAAGTTCGGATTTCTCCAAGTTTTCCGTGACAGAGTGTATTCCCATCCGATAAAGGTTGCCGTAGGCCGTGAAATCAGCGAACAGTTTGTTGTTGAATATGTAGGTCCACCTTGCGGACAGCACATTGTTGCCCCAGCTCAGGTTAAGGTTGTTCTCGTTACCGGTGATCATCGTGTACGGTTCATAGTCAGAGCCGTAGAACCGCTTGCTGGATTTGGATTTGTCCTCGTAGCGGAAATAGTCCCGTCCGCTGTAGAACCCGATCCAACCTCTGCTCCGGTCGGAGAACTTGTGCGAGACCTTGGCGTTGACATCATAGAAGGCGTAGTTCAGCGGGCTGCCCGCCCATTTGATGACACGATCGAAAAGGAACGTGTGCATCCCTCTTGCGCTCAGGGAGAATGTCGTGTTCTCGTTCTTCAAAGGTCCTTCCAGATGGAACTTCTCGGCAAGGAAGCCGGCGGTGACGCTTCCGGATATTTTCTTGGCATTGCCGTCGTTGGTACGCACGTCCACCACGCTGGAGACCCTGCCGCCGTACCGCGCCGGGAAAGAGCCTTTGTAGACCGTGACTTTCTTGACGGCTTCGGGAGTGAACACGGACAGCAGGCCGAAAAGGTGGCTGACATTGTAAAGCGATGTCCCGTCCAGAAGCATCAGATTCTCGTCCGCGCCGCCTCCACGGACGTATATTCCCGAAAAGCCTTCGTTGCCGCCTTGCACGCCAGGCATCATCTGGAGGGTCTTCAGAACATCCTTCTCGCCGAGGACAACCGGAGTGTTGGCGATGAGCTCGTTAGGGACTTCAATCGCCCCCATATACGTGGAGCGGATTCCGGCATCCTTGCGGGCGGTTATCCGCGCGCCTTTGATCTCAGCGGACGGAGCCAGAGCCACATTGAGCGTGAGGTTCTTTTTCAGGTTGATCCTCTTTGTCCTGGCGGCGCACCCTATGTAGGAATATGTCAGTTCGACCTCGCCCTCCGGAATGGTCAGGGAATAGAATCCGAAGTTGTTGGTGGAGGTGCCGGTCTTGGCTGTAACTGAATGGATTTCCTCGGTCGCCGAGCCTGTCGAAGCAACCGTGACTCCAGTCACTTCGGCAAGCTCAGAGACCGTAACTCCAGCCCCGATCAACGTCTCCCCTGTAACCTCGTCCGTGACATACCCACAAACCGTATAACGTTTTCTGACAGGAGTATCACGTGTCAGAACCACATACCCATTACGAACCTCCCATTTGACACCCGTCCCTTCCAGAACCTTATCCAAAGCCTTCTCAAGCGACAAGCCCTCAACGGAAGTCCCCTCATAGTTCTTATCAAGAAGTTTCCCGAGTTCCGAATCATAAACAAACCGCACACCGAAATGATCCTTAATCCTGTTTATGGCCATCGAGACCGTCTCGTTATCTTGGCAAAGACAATCAAACGAAACCAGCGGCATAGCAAGAATTACCAGTAAAATACCTTTGACAAGATTTTTCATCATCACACGGTTTATATATTCACTAAACTTAGTCGTTAGAATCATCTTTAGCTCACGTTAACGCCCAATACTTTATGGCATCACATACGATGCTCCGTACTTCCCTTGATTCACTAGGTTATACAATCCTTCACGCCCCCGCTTAACATATATGGACACGGTATAAGTATGCTCGTCAGGAGAATCCGCCACCATTATGGAAGCCTTCTCACCACTGAAGAAAGGCCCATATTCCTTCTCAAAAAATTGCTTGCAATAACAAGTAGTGCTGTTGCCCTGAACTTTATACACTGCCGGCACAGCGACTATGATAGGATGTTCCTCCACCGCAACCGCCTCGGACACAGCCTCAGCCTCATACCTCACATAATATTCACCTTCATCGTCAGTACCATACCCTCTACAAGATGAAAGCACCAGGAAAACGAGAATTGGCAAAAATTGAAAAAAATGACGCATATCAATAACTATTTCAAAGGAACAATTATAAAATTAATTTTACCAGTACTATAATAATTAAGTTCATACTTATCTGTCGTTTCAGATTTGATAATATAATCATTATAGTACACAACGATATCGCCTAATTTATCAGAACCTTTCTTCACAGTGTATTTATGTGTCACGGTGCTAGTTGGCGCATTAAAATCGAAATTAAGTTCATATTTACCTCCAATTTTAGCACCGAAAGAAATACTATTCTGCTTTGTTAACGATTCATTCAACTCAACTTCATCTGTAATTTCTGCATCAAGTTCATATACATATACTGACAATGCAGTAGACTCCTTGGAAAGATTCCAGTAATCAAGTTTTAGAACATCTGGAAGATAATACCATTTCGGAACCAAGTCTGATTTCGTTGGCAAATAAACATATTCTTTAGGAGAAAACGTACTTTTATGATAAAAATGACACTTAATTGAAGAAACATCAAACAAATCTTTAGGCTTAACGCTAAGTGCATTGTCGCATAGCACAATTGATTGATTATTTTGGTCAAGGGTGGTTACGTGAAATTTTATTTCAAGGTTTCCCTCACTCCAAATTTCTTCCAATAGATCCTCATCACTGAAATCTGAACGTTTCTTTTTCGCCTTATGAAGATGAGGATCCTTCTCATCTTCTTCAATACAATTTGTATCAATAAGTTTAATGGCAACTATGCTCTCTCTGATTTTTGGGTTTATTAATCCCCTATTCTCGTTTTTCTTAGCATTGAAATATACGAGATTTCTTTGAGATTCATATTCATCATCACCATATTCTTTCCAAGCGGCAATTGATTCTGGACTAATTTTAGCAAAATCTGATTTTGACACATAATTTGAACCTGGATTTACCGCAAAATAGCGTCTATACTCCTGCGCCGTCACCCTCGTACTTATAGAATTATCAAAGGCATCATCAACAAATGAATACTCAAGACTTTCTGCTCTTGTAGCAGGTTGAGTTAAGGTCATCCGTTCATTATCCTTAATAATCATAATAGGGAAATTTGGAATTTCACCTTCGTTTAATGTTCCAAAATATGCTCCGTTAGAAAATAGCCTATGCTTACTATTATTGTCAGCAATTCCAACAAACACATCATCATTTGAGGTATCCCAATCATTAACACTAAATGCACCTAACCATTCCCAATCTGGCACATATATTGTCAAAAAAGGATTATCATTCTCTATTTTTAACAGAGATTTCTCATCCACATAATCCAGCAAACAATCTCTAAATGTCTTTTCTCCACAAACGATTTTATCTCTAACGAAAGGATAGAACACATCGTAATCTTTATCATATTGGCGTAATGCTTCCTTTTTGAGAAAACACCTAAGTTCCTCACTATTGGAGGTTACTGCAGAAAGCAGTTCCGCAAACTGTTCTTTTGTAGATAGTTCAGTTGAGCAACTATTTGCTAATTGGTATTCTTCCTTGGTACAAGAAGGTATAGTACACAGGATAGAAAAGATTACCACAATCGGTAATGTAAATAACATCGTTTTTTTCATAATGTTACAATTTTAAACTTATCTACTGCCCAAATCCTATTAGGGTAGTTTCACAAGTAAGACGCAGCAGTTCTAAAAAGTACCATCATTTTTCTGAAATATTTTTCAAATATAACAACATTCTTCACAATATGTCAATAACTCTCTGGTGCGCGAACATGCTCGCACCCGGAAGTACAACTCGCTTGCCATCAGGCAGATGACATTTTAGGTGCGCAAGGTTTTTCACACCTGGAAGTCCTGAACACCAACAGAACACTCTGTAACTAAGCCGACGACTCACAGGTGCGCGAATATGCTCGCACCCGGAAGTACAACTCGCTTGCCATCAAGCAGATGACATTTTAGGTGCGCAAGGTTTTTCACACCTGGAAGAGCGGGGGCCTATGGTTTATGGGGCAGAAAACGTACGGCAAAAGCTCCTTGTTAGTCGCTCCTTCTCAAGGCTTAAGGCGATGTCTGAATATTCTAGAGCGACATCAGGAAGAGGATGACCTTCTTTACACTTTGGCGGATGGAGTCCAGGGCTTTGCTGATCTGGTTACGGACGGTGTTCTCGGAGAGGCCAAGCGAATGCGCTATCTCGCTGTATTTCATCCCGTCACGGCGGCTCATCAGGAATATTCTCCGCCTCTTGGCCGGAAGGCGGTCGATGGCTGACCAGATCCTAGCCTCACGAATGGAATTGTCCACAGCCTCATCATCGGAAATCACAACGCCATCCTCAATCGGAAGGACATCCTCACCTACGCTGTCCAAGCACACATTCTGATGCTGTTCTTTCCTAAGCACATCGATGCATCGGTTTCTCACGGCCGTGTAGAGATAAGCCCTCGGGCTGTCAATCCCACCATCCGAAGTCTGCTTCATCCAATATGCCGTAAAAGCCTCCTGCACCAGATCCTCGATCAGATCCTTGTCCTTGAGATAGTGCAACGCATAGATACACAAAGGCTTATAGTAAAGTCTAAACAAAGAATCTATGCCTGTTGCCTGCACCATAACGCCACAAAGTTAACCAACGCCAGGCATATTATCAAATTCTTCTCCACGAACCTCACACGTACCGAGCCCAAAGCCAGAGCGATACCACAACATAATTTGCCCGTGCGTGGGCATATTCAAAGCAATTCAGGCAAAATTATAACTACGGTTATTATAATCACAGTTATAATTTGTATATTTGCACCAGTAAAACAATAATATTCAAGAATATGGAGATACCTTTCCAATACGGAAAAATTGTGGAAGACGACAGTTTCATAGACCGCATAGAAGACCGCAAGGAGCTGAAAGGCTTTCTAAGCAACGGCATAAACACAATTTTGGTTTCACCACGCAGGTGGGGGAAATCCTCTCTTGTCAAAGTGGCGATGAAAGAACTTGCAGAAGAAGACAAAAACATCAAGGTCTGTTTTCTCGACGCATTCAAGATTCATTCTGAAGAAGAGTTCTATGACGCGTTCGCAAGTGCCGTAATTGAGGGAGTCTCCTCCACAGCAGAGAAGCGATGGGGAGATTTTGTAAAGTATATCAAATCTATCTCTCCGACTATTTCCTTCAATGACTCCCCTACGACATCGGTGTCGCTGAACCTTAAATTCGATCCACTCAAAAGCAATGCGGAAAGCATCCTGAATCTGCCCGAAAAAATGGCGGAAGACAAAGGAGTCAAGGTCATCGTCTGCATTGATGAGTTCCAGCAGCTGGCGAACATCAATGAATGGAAGAAACTCGTTTCCACAATGCGCTCGGTATGGCAGCAGCAACACAGGACGACATATTGCCTGTACGGGAGCAAGATGCATATGATGACAACGATTTTCAACAACACCCAAAGTCCTTTCTACAAGTTCGGGCAACTTATAAACCTCAAATGCATAAGCAAAGACTATTGGATTCCCTACATTGTTGACAATTTCAAAAAAACGGGGAAAGAAATATCCGCGGAACTGGCGGAAAAGATCTGCGAGACAGTCCAATACAATTCCTGGTACATTCAGCAATACTGCCTGTTTGTGTGGATGCATACAGACGGAATCGTCACCAAGGAAGATCTCGATAAGGAACTGCAATTGGTGCTGGACACAAATGAAGAATCATTCCTTCGTGAAATTGACGAATTGCCGGCATCGCAAATAGCTATGCTTAAAGCCATAGCCGCAGGTGAGCAACATCTGAACGCCAAAGAGACAGTGGTGCGCTACAGACTTGGGCAACCAAGGACAATCACATTGAATAAGAAGAAGCTGATCGAAAAAGACATCATTGAGAAAAACAGAGGAAAGCTCTATATTCTCGACCCGATGTTCGATCTATGGCTGAAACGAGAATATGGATTATGATCGAATTTATTTAATGTACGATGAGTTTGGCACGGAAATGGCATAATCCCCTGACGACATAAATATTTTTACTCATAAACCAAAAACTGACTCAATAGTTATTTCATAAGTATTGAATAAGATTAGCCGAAGCCGGGTGAGAACCTCGCTTCGGTTTTTGCTTTATATCTCGGGATAAAGGAGGTAAGGCGCGCGGCGGGACTTGAAGTTTTCGACATCGGAGGCCCAACGGGCGGCGATCTCGGCGGCGGAGGAACCGTTCCCTATCATCGAGCGGAACCAGTCCACACCGGCGAGAAGTTCAAAGAAGTTGTTCTTACCGAAGAACTTATCGCCCATATTCAGATTGCGGTAAGCATCGATGACATATTCAAGATTGATCTTTTCCGCCCAAATGTCGCGGAGCGGCTTGCGGCGAAGGTCAACGCCGTGGCACTCCTCATCCAGGAACTGCGGGCTTTTCGCGCCGGGGATGCTTCGAGGCACAAAGGAGAAGGAATATCCCGTCATCGCCGGATGCCCGTAGGTCTCAAACGGGAACTGCGTGCCGCGGCCGAGGCTGACCACCGTACCCTCGAAGTAGCAGGTTGATGAATATAGGTACACGGCCCTCATGTCCTTAATGTTCGGGGAAGGCGGCAGGATAAGGCTGTAGCGGGTGTTATGGGTGTAATTCAGGCACGGAACCACAGTCAGGTCGCAGGTACCGTTCTCCAGCCATTTCTCGCCGTTGATCATCAGCGCCAACTCACCGAGCGTCATTCCGTGAACAGTCGTGATCGGCAGCCAACCGACACCGGACTTGAATTTCATATCCAGGACAGGACCGTCAACATAGAAGCCGTTAGGGTTCGGGCGGTCAAGAATGACGACCTGTTTCCCGTCTCTGGCGCAGGCCTCCATCAGATGATGCATTGTGATATAATAGGTATAGTACCTAAGGCCTACATCCTGAATATCAATCACAAGGACATCAAACTTATCGGTTTTCTCCTTGCTCGGAATCCGTGAGCCTTTCTCGTAAAGCGACAGGATCTCCACTCCGGTTTTCTCGTCCACACTGCTGCTGACGTGCTCTCCGGCATCGGCGTTGCCACGGAAGCCGTGCTCCGGAGAGAAGATTGCCTTGACATCCACTCCTTTTTCGATCAAGGCATCAACAATGTGCTGACCGTACTCGATTTTGCCGCCGGGAACAGACGGTTCAAGAAACGGAATTCGGGAAATCTCATCGAATGTACTCTTATTGACAGTCGCTTCGACAGGCTCAGCGACCGGTTGGTGAGATTGTCGAACCACAGCGACCGGATGTTCCGGAAAGCACCCGCCATATTCAGCAAGAGCGTCTGCCAACTTGGAGCCGGTCACCTTGTCTCCGACTATACCCGTCTGATTGCTGAACACCGCAACCCGCTTCCCTTGCAGCAGCGTCTGGTACTCCTCGAACCTCTCGTCACCAAGCACTACTCTTCTTGAATATGTCCGTGCGGCAAGCGCGTCAGTCAAAGATATCGCTATTATTGTAATAATCAAGAATTTAAGATTGTGTCCCATAATCATTGGTCATTTTCTGGTTCAAGATACGAAATTTCGCAAAGAAGACACAAAAAAAAGATTTGATTATCGAAATATTCATCGGGCACTTCGACAAACTCAGTGACCGGTGGATTACTGCATCGAACCACCGACGAGGTCGAGGATCTCGGAGGTGATCTTCTGCTGACGGCCTTTGTTGTACTCAAGGGTGAGTTCCTGCAGGAGGTCGTTGCCGTTGTCGGTGGCGAGCTGCATAGCTACGGTGCGGGCGGCTTGCTCGGCGGCGGTGCTGTCCAAAAGGGTGGTGAATACGCGGAGACGGACCACCTTCGGGAGAAGTGTGGCTATCAGCTCCTCCTTGGATGGCTCTACGATCAGGTCTTCTGTGGTTGGTGAGCCCTGTCGAACCACCGGCGCTCCGACAGGCTCAGCGCCCCTGTTCGTGTAGGGTTCAGAGGCGGAATCGGTGATCTTCCCGACCTGAATGTCAGCGGTGGCATCGGCCAAGGACAGAGGCAGATAGGTCTGCCTTGTGGTCGGCTGTGAAGAGGTTGATTTATAGTGATTATAAACCAGCTCCACCTTGTCGAACCGACCGGAGACAAAGCCGTCAAACAGTTCCTGAGCCAAAGCGGAGGCCGCATCGTATGACGGAGAATCCGACATCTTCGTGAAATCCGCGGGACTCGGGAAGCCGAGTTTCCTCATCGCCTCCGCCATCTTTCGGCCTACGGAATAGACCGTGATGTCGGCATCGCCAAGACCTGAGGCACGATATTCATTGATCACCGCCGTGGCCTCCCGGATGACGTTGGAATTGAACGCGCCGCAGAGCGAAGAATTGGAGGCGAAGGCGACAATCGCCACCCTATGCACCTGACGCTGAGCCATTAATGAATATGCTCCTTCCGATTCAGTATGGTCCGGTTGGTTCGACAGGCTCATCAACCGGGCAGAGCCTTCTTCAGAGGCTGGAGCGGACATATTCACAGCACCCATCAGGTCGAGGAGCATCGAGTGCAGTCGCCTCTCGTACGGAAGCATGTTCTGAATCGCCATCTGCGCTTTCTGCAGCTTCGCGGCTGCCACCATCTTCATCGCCGAGGTGATCGCCAGAGTGCTGCTGATGGAATTGATCCTGCCCTTTATCTCCTTCAGTGACGGCATATTCTTCTACAACTAATTGAACTTCTTGACTTTCATCTTCCTTTTGCCGGAATCTATAAGAATTGACCTCACCACGCCGGAAGCCACATCCTCGATCACGTTGAACAGTTCCGGATCCACCTTTCCCGCCGACAGTTTGTCAAGTACATCGGTCTGATGGGTGGCCCTCATCCGTTCAAGGAACAGGACATCGAACTCATGCACCTGATCCAGGCTGATGTCCTTCATCAAGCCGTGGGTGCCGCAATAAAGGACGGCGACCTCCTCACCGACTGGCATCGGAGAGTACTGCGGCTGGATCAGCTGTTGATTGTTCTTGCGGCCCTTGTCCAGAACCATTTCCGTCACTCTGTCCACATCCGATGAATACTTCGAGAATGACTCCAGCTCGTTGAACTGCGCCTGCTCGATCTTCAGGGTTCCGGCCACACTCTTCATCGACTTCACCTGAGCGGCTCCGCCGACACGGGACACGGAGATGCCCACATTGATGGCCGGACGCTGGCCCTGGTTGAACAGGTCAGTCTCAAGGTAGATCTGACCGTCGGTGATGGAAATCACGTTGGTCGGGATGTAGGCGGACACGTCGCCGGCCTGGGTCTCGATGATAGGCAGCGCAGTCAGCGAACCTCCAGCCTTGACCTTGCCCTTCAACGAATCCGGAAGGTCGTTCATCTGCTCAGCGACCTCCTGCTGATCAATGATCTTGGCAGCCCTCTCAAGAAGCCTTGAGTGAAGGTAGAACACATCACCCGGATAGGCCTCACGTCCTGAAGGTCGGCGAAGGATCAGCGAAACCTCACGGTAGGCCACCGCCTGCTTTGAAAGGTCGTCATAGACAACGAGGGCGGCACGGCCGGTGTCACGGAAATATTCCCCCACAGCTGCTCCGGCAAACGGGGCGAAATACTGCAGCGCGGCGGGATCGGCCGCGGTGGCGGCGATGACAACCGTGTAGTCCATCGCACCCTTCGAGCGGAGCGTCTCCACGATGTTTGCCACGGTGGAACCCTTCTGTCCGATAGCCACATAGATGCAATAGACAGGATTCCCGGCCTCATAGTTGGCGCGCTGGTTGATGATCGTGTCAATGGCGATGGCGGTCTTGCCGGTCTGACGGTCGCCGATGATAAGCTCACGCTGGCCACGGCCGATAGGAATCATCGAGTCGACGGCCTTCAGACCCGTCTGCAACGGCTCCTTCACAGGCTGACGATAGATAACGCCCGGCGCCTTGCGGTCAAGAGGCATCTCAAACGAACCGGTGAGGTCGATCTCGCCCTTGCCGTCGATGGCCTCGCCAAGAGGGTTGATGACACGTCCCAACATGTTGTCGTTGACGCGTATGCTGGCAATGCGCTTGGTGCGCTTCACCATCATGCCCTCTTTAATGCCCGACGTTGAACCAAGAAGCACACAACCCACGTTGTCCTCCTCAAGGTTCATCACGATAGCCATAGTGCCGTTCTCGAACTCGAGAAGCTCGTTGGCCTCGGCGTTGCGGAGTCCGTAGATACGGGCCACACCGTCGCTCACCTCAAGCACAGTACCCACCT
>OJAW01000865.1_pt1 | contig 19257 bp, 12 predicted proteins | sample 1589151 | NCBI WGS metagenome assembly OJAW01 (sample SAMN03283290) | human gut metagenome | biome: human-associated habitat; material: feces | host: Homo sapiens | place: Peru | collected 2012
GTAGCAAACGTATTGATGTTTTTCTCATTAGCACTCATTACACTTCTTTTTGGCTACAAATATAAGGGAATAATTTGAAAGAGACAAATATTCGCCCCATATTTTTATTAAATTTAATGAATAAGAGGGTTACTTGCCCATCTTAGCCTTGGCTTTCTCTACCTCCTCATCTGAAGGACGTGGCTCTTTCTTCGCCAACATCACTACTTGATAAGTGAAGTCTGTCACCCACTTCTGGCTGAATCCGAGACGATGATTCAACTGGCGCAACTGTACGACAGTCTTCAGCACGCTAGGATCGGAGAAGTCATTCTTGTTGAAGATGTCATCCACAGTCTTTTGCGTCATATTATAGAGCGCTTTCTTCATGAAGGAAGGAAGGCGGAGCTTGAACTTCATCAAGTTGCCCATCAGCATCATCAAATCCTGGGTGAAGTTCTGGAACTGGATGAGATACACATTCACATCCTGCAGTTTCTGACAGTTCTTACGGATACTTGAATCAATCTCCTTGAAGAAAGAATCATCAGTATCATAAATATTCTTCATCATTTTCTTAACCTGCGCCTTCTCGCCGATACCAAGACGATTGTTTACAGTTGGAACATGCAAACTGGTCTTGAACACTCGCAAGTCTGGCAACATTGCCAGATTAGTAATACCTAATTGAGAAGCCAATGCAGCCTGGAAGTATACACGGACCAGCGTCATGTAATCTTCCATTCCACCTACTTTCTTATCGTCATTTTTATGACTGAATAGTTTTGAAAATATTCCCATTCTTATTTCGTTTTATACTTTAATGTTTTCAATTGTTCTGCAAAAATACAATAAAATCACTAAATATCAAAATCAAAGGGGCGTTTTTTCTTCATAAATATGTTTTTTCTTGGAAAAACAACGATTTTATCGATTTTTCTATTCAAGTTTCAATTATTTTTAGTACCTTTGCCACGTTAATTAATTAATATTTGTGTTCCAACAGAGAAGATATATGAAGGGAATAGTTTTAGCAGGCGGGTCTGGAACCAGACTTTACCCAATCACTAAAGGAATCAGCAAACAGTTGATTCCCATATTCGACAAACCGATGATATACTATCCGGTATCAGTTTTGATGCTGGCTGGAATCAAGGATATTCTTATTATTTCAACACCATTCGACTTACCTGGTTTTAAACGTCTCCTTGGAGACGGAAGCGATTTAGGAGTACATTTCGAATATGCAGAACAACCATCTCCAGATGGATTGGCACAGGCTTTTATTATCGGTGAGAAATTCATCGGCAATGATAATGTCTGCCTGGTATTAGGCGACAACATATTTTACGGTGCCGGATTTACCGGACTTCTCAAAGCCAGCGTAAAAGCTACAGAAGAAGGAATGGCAAGTGTCTTCGGCTATTATGTCAATGATCCGGAAAGATACGGTGTTGCTGAGTTTGACAAAGAAGGCAATTGCCTCAGTATTGAGGAAAAACCCAAACATCCAAAAAGCAATTATGCGGTTGTAGGACTCTACTTCTACCCAAACAGTGTGGTAGATGTTGCCAAGCATATCAAGCCAAGTGCACGTGGCGAGCTGGAGATTACTACTGTCAACCAACATTACTTGTCAGACAACACACTTAAAGTAAGAACTCTCCAAAGAGGTTTCGCCTGGTTGGACACCGGTACTCACGACAGTTTGTCAGAAGCAAGTACGTTCATTGAAGTGATCGAAAAGAGACAGGGACTGAAAGTAGCATGTCTGGAAGAAATTGCATTTAAACAAGGTTGGATTAACAAAGAACAGCTGTTGAAACTTGCAGAACCTATGCAAAAGAACGGATATGGAAAATATTTGCAGGAACTAGCTTTGGGTAAATAATAAAATTGAATCTATCAGTATTCTTGCCACTTTCATAGAAGTGGTTGAGATAATATATAATAAGGTATAATTCAAATAACAACATTAAAAGAATAATGGAAGAGAACAAGAACTTACAATTAGAAGGCGCAGTTCAGGAACAGGAAGAGAAATCTGCCATTGACTTTCAGTTGATTTATACAAATCTGATTCTCAACTGGAAATGGTTCGTACTCTCTCTTATCGTTTGTCTGGGCTTAGGCTATCTTTACCTGAGATATGCTACTCCAGCCTATCAAGCATCTACCAAGGTACTCATTAAAGACGATGATGACAGCAAACGCAGAGGTAGTTTGGGTAGTAGCATGATTCAAAGTGCTGCCAACCTCGGCTTTATGTCAAACTCTAATGGTATTGATAACGAGATTGAGATTTTGTCGGCTCATGACTTGGCTCAACTCGCAGTTCACGATATGAAAATATACGTTAACTACTATCATAAGAGCGCTTTCAAGGACCCTCTGGTATATAAAGAGCAGGAAGTATCAGTAGACCTGGATCTGCCACATCTCAAGAAGCTGAACGCTCCTATCAAGCTCAGCATCGAAAAGGAAGGTACAAAGTATCACGTAAAGGGTACTTACCATCTACCTATTGATGCTTTCTCTTTCGAAAAAGAGGCCAGTGAATTTGAGAAGACTTTCGACCGTCTGCCAGCAACTATCAGCACAAGAGTAGGTACGCTGACCTTTACTCCTAGCAAGATTTACAAACTGGAAGATGGAGAAGTACTGAAAGCTGTCATTGTCTCTCCGGAAATGGCTGCCGAGCAGTATACAAAGAACCTGACTGTCAGTCAGACATCCAAGACTACAACGATTGCAGAACTCGTATTGAACGACGAAAACCCTCAGAGAGCTTTAGACTATCTGAATACACTCCTCAAGGTTTACAACCGTCAGGCAAACGAAGACAAGAACGAAATTGCCTACCGCACAGAGCAATTCATCAACAACCGTTTGCAAAAGATCAATGCGGAGCTGGGCAATACAGAAGGACAGCTCGAAAGCTACAAGAAGCGCAACAAGGTGATTGAGATGAAGCTGAACGCTACAGCTACCATCGCAAACTCTGACACTTATGCTCAAAAGCTTCAAGATGCCAATACTCAGGTAGAATTGCTGAACGAGCTTGGTAAGTACATGAACGAGCCAGGTAACAAATACCAGCCTATCCCATCCAACGTAGGTTTGACTGATGAAAGTTCAACAGAACTCATCAACCAGTACAACAAAATAGCCCTGGATCGCAACAACGCCTTGCATGCAGCCAGCGAGACTTCTCCTACAGTAACTCCTCTGACCGCACAGTTGGATGCACTCACAACTTCTATCAAACGTGCCATGAGACAAGCTAAGCTGGGCATGGAGATACAGCGCAACAGCATCGCTAAGCAGGCTGCAGAATATGCAGGACAAATCGGCAACTCACCAGAGCAGGAAAGAGTTCTGACACAGATTGGCCGCCAACAGGAAGTAAAGTCTGGTCTTTACCTCATGCTGCTTGAGAAACGAGAAGAGAACTCTATCTCCCTGGCTGCAACTGCAGATAAGGGCAAGATCATCGATGCACCTTCCTTTATCGGCAAGGTGAGCCCAAAGAGCTCAATCATCATGCTGATAGCATTGGTTCTCGGCTTGGCAATTCCTGCAGGCATCCTCTTCCTTATTGAGTTCTTCAAGTACAAGATTGAAGGTCATGAAGATGTTGTCAAGTTGACACAGATTCCAGTCATAGCAGACATCCCTGTTGCCAGTGATGCAGCCAAGAAGGAAGGAAAGGCTGATATTGTGGTTCACCAGAATGTCAACAACCTGATGGAGGAAATCTTCCGAGGCTTGCGTACCAATATTCAGTTTATGCTGAAGAGCGATGAGAAGGTGATGATGTTTACCTCTTCTACTTCAGGCGAAGGAAAGACATTCGTTGCTTCAAACATCGGTATCTCCCTCGCCTTGTTAGGCAAGAAGGTCATCATGGTGGGTCTTGACATCCGTAAGCCGCGTCTGGCTGAGTTGTTCCAGATAGACAACCACCACAATGGTATCACCAACCTGATTATACGAGACCACAACTCTTGGGAAGACATCCAGAACCAGATTCTCTCATCTGGCGTAAACAGCAAGCTCGACCTTCTGATGGCTGGTCCTGTACCTCCTAACCCAGGTGAGTTAGTAACAAGAGCAAGTCTTGACGACATCATCAACCAGCTGAAGCAGCATTACGACTATGTCATTCTCGATACCGCTCCTGTGGGTCTGGTAAATGATAGTTTGCAGCTCGGTCGTCTGGCAGACCTCTGTGTATATGTTTGCCGTGCAGACTATACCCCAAAGACAAGCTTCGGCATGATCAACGGTCTGAAAGCCGAAAACAAATTGCCTAACATGTGCTTAGTACTCAACGGTGTCGACCTCTCTAAGAAGAAGCACAGCTTCTATTACGGAGTTGGTAAGTACGGCAAGTACGGCAAGTATGGCAACTACGGTAACTATGGAAACTATGGCAAGTATGGTTCATACGGCCAGTACGGAAGCTACGGCAACTATAGCAACAGTCATTATGGCAATGCCAATGACACAAGTATCAAGAAGTAATTGAAGATTTAATTAATAACATTTATATAAAGAGAGTCTTTCTATATTATTTATAGGAAGACTCTTTTAGATTAAAAGACATATAAACTATGGCAACAATAGCAGTAGATTTTGATGGTACAATCGTAACCCATGAGTACCCAAAGATTGGTACAGAGTTACCTTTCGCGACAGAAACATTGAAGATGTTGATAAAAGACCACCACAAACTCATCCTCTGGAGCGTACGCGAAGGCAAGCTCCTGGATGAGGCTGTAGAATGGTGCAGAGAGCGTGGAGTAGAATTCTGGGCTGTCAACAAGGACTATCCGGAAGAAAGTCTCGAGAACAACAATCACTTCTCTAGAAAGCTGAAGGCAGACTGGTTTATCGACGACCGTGGTATCGGTGGACTGCCAGACTGGGGAGAGATTTATCAGATTATCACCAACCATACCAGCTACCGCAGAGTATTAAAGCAGAAATACTGCGCAGAGCAGGAGACTCCTAAAAAGAAACACTGGTGGAGTCGCGGATAATCCAACAGTTCCAACCAAGTCCAAAATATGACAGCGGGTGTATCACTCTTAAAGTTGATACACCCGCTGTCTTTTTATCTCACAACAGATAGAAGACAAGCGCACATCAGCTGTCAGACGACCGCACAACAGCTGTTGTGCGGGTGCATAACAGCTGATGTGCGGACGAGAGAGCTAGCTTTTAGAAGAACTATACCTATATAAAACAACAACTTTTCCTATCTAACCGAAAGACTATCTCTGTATAAAAGGAAAGCCATTCTGAGAGAAAAGAAACTGTTACTCAGAAAGAACAAAATCCTATACGGTTAAGGAAAGCCATCAACGTCAAAGAACAGTCAAAAAAAAGGGATATACCTGATGAATGGTATATCCCCTATTATTGATTTACTAAATGATTTTTTTATTCTTTAGAAGAACAAGTAGCGGTTGTCCACTACGTGAGCCTTCATATAAAGCTCGTTCATGAAGTTACCAGCATACTGCATAGACTTCTGACGGCACTTCTGCTCGTATGTCTTCTCATCAAACTTAACAGGACGGTTAGACTTGTTAGTAACCTGGAAGAGATAAACACCTGCATTACCCTTAACAGCATGTGCTGAGAAAGCGCCCTTCTTTGTTGCAGAAACAGCACCAGAAAGAGCAGGCTCGCTAGCACCAGTTGCTGCTATGAATGTAGGAGCAGCGAAAGTAATCTGGTTTACAGAAGAAATCTTACCACCCTTAGCCTTAGCAGCTGCGATGCTCTTTACGCCGTTTACCTTAGCCATCAACAGTTCAGCCTTCTTGTCCTTGATAACCTCAGCCTTTACCATCTCCTTTACATCAGGATCGCTCAAGTCGCGGTAACCAATGCGATGGATCTTGTCGAGTACAACAACCAAAAGGTGGTTGTTATCACCACACTCATAGAGAGGAGATACATCACCTTCCTTAGCCTCCTCAAAGATCCACTTCAAAGCCTCACGGGTAGAATGGATATTTGCTACATAATGAGAAGCTGTTGTCATATCCTTCAAGTCCTGAACCTTGTAACCATTGCCAGCAGCATTCTTCAACAAATCAGCTGAAGCCTGGTTGCCGCTAACGAAGCTAGAGAACTTGTTGTAAGCTGTACGATATGTGTCCTGTGAGAAATCAATAGTCTTCTTGATGACTGCAGCAACATACTTGTTAACCATTGCCTTGCGGTCAAGAACCTGAAGAACTACGTAACCCTGGCCCAACTGGAGCTGGTTAAGAGAGTTGACAGAAGCTGTATTCAATGTATTGATGAACGCCTTGTTGTCCTTGTCCATAGTCTGAGCATACTCATACTGCTTTGTTGTCATCCAAGCCTTCTCACCAGTCTGACCATACTTCTTGGCGATAGCCTCGAAATCAGCACCACCAGCGATAGCACCCTGGATAGAGTCTGCCTTGGTCTTAGCCTCAGCTACAGAATTAGCAGCTACCTGGATAACGCGATACTGTACTGAGTCTGGCAACTGCTGCTTGCTAACCAACTTAACGATGTTCAAAGTATTATCAGCAGTATTAGCCTTTACAGCAGAAGTTGAACCTACTGCCATAGAATCCAAAACAGCTGCGATATCAGAAGGATAAGCCTCCTTGCTAACAGGAATACCAAGATAAGATACTGTAGAAGCAGCCTTACGAACAACTTCTGCAGGATCAGCTGCAGCAGCGAGCTGTGTCTGGAAACCAGCGAAATCCTTGTTGAGAGCTGCACGGTCAGCAGCAGAAGCCATCACCTCGATGTCTACATACTTGATGTCACGAGTCTCAACAGGCTGCTTGAAACGAGCCTTCAACTCATCATACTTAGCCTTCAAATCACTCTCCTCAACCTTTACCTTATCGTCCTGGATATCAGAATAAGGGAAAGCAGCCAACTGAATCTGGCTCTCCTCATTCTCCTCCTTGAAAGCCATCTTAGCCTCTACTGGATTTGAAATGAAGCAGTGAGCAAGAAGAGCCTGATACTTCTGAGCCAAAGTTTGCTGACGAAGAGTCTTCTCGATGAATGACCAGTAGTTGTAAATCTTGGTATACTGATCCATCAACTGAGCGTTGGCTGGGTTAGCCTTCTGAGTCTTATAATCAGCCAAGAACTTCTGGAGAGCAGATACATCGAAACGACCAGTCTGCTGGTTAACGAAAGGAGTCTGCTGAAGCATTGGGTTGGTACCAGTCTTCAAGATGTCCTGAAGTTCAGCGTCAGTAACTGTCAAGCCGAGCTTGCCAGCTTCCTTAGCAATCATCTGATTCTGAACATAAGTGTTCCACACCATGTCCTTAATCTGATTCATCTGCTGCTCAGGAAGATTCTCCTGACCCTGTTGCATTTTAATAACTTCTGTGTACTCATCAACGAGCTTCTGGAATTCCTGCACGCTGATTTTCTCGCCATATACCTCACCAATCTGCTGACGCTCATTGTTCTTTGCAGAATCACATGAACGGAAAGCTTCTTCGGCAATGAAGGCGAAAAGGCCAAAACTGATAATACATACCAGAATGACGCCTCTTTTTCTAATTGTTCCTAATGCTGCCATTACGTTTTTAATTTTTATTTTATTTTTATTTTCTTATTATTAAGTGAGCATCGCCATAAGAATGATGAGGATTCTCAAATCCTTAAAACTAGCCAATTGTCTGCAAAATTACAAAAAATAAACGAGAATAGGGAATTTTTCATTAGCTTTTTTAAAACTGATAACGAAAAACATAAAAAAACTGAGCCGAAGCTCAGTTTTAACCTAAAATATGAAGTTTAACCAACTCTATTTTACGAGAAGTAGACTTGATAATCTTAAACTCAAAGTGATTGAACTTAATGACTTCATTCAACTTAGGAAAACTCTGATACTCATGAAGTATCAAGCCACCCACGGTCATATAGTCATCGCTCTCAGGCAAATCGAGATCAAACTTCTCGTTCACCTTATCAATTTCCAGTCGAGCTGACAACAGGTAATCCCCATCATCCGTCTGCTTGGCAACATACTTTTCTGCATCATGCTCATCCTCAATATCGCCAAAGATTTCCTCTACGATATCCTCCAGACTCACCAGACCGCTGGTACCACCGAACTCATCTACTACCACACCGAGCGACTTCTTCTGCTGAAGGAAAGTCTGCATCAGCTTCTGCGCCTGCATCGTTTCAGGAACAAAAGGCAAAGTGCGCACATGATCCTGCCATTTCACAGGATTATGGAAGAGTTCCGAGCTATGGATATAGCCGATGATATGATCTATATCCTCCTCATATACAATGATTTTCGAGTTACCGCTTTCTATGAATTTCTGACGCAATTCCTCCAAAGACGTATTCTTCTCTACTGCCTGGATTTCTGTACGTGGAACCATACAGTCACGTACTTTGGTATCGCTGAAGTCGAGCGCATTCTGAAATATCTTGACTTCATCATTAATTTCATCTTCATTGGTAGCATTATCAATGCTCGACTGAACCAAATAGTCAAGATCCACCTTGGAAAAGCCCTCATCTCCCGATTCAGTATCCATCTTCATGCCCACCAGGCGAAGCAGAACCTTACTCAAGAAGGTACTGAACTTGCTTATCGGCCACAAAACCACATAGCATAGATAGGCTATGGGACTGAAGATGGCAAGCAGGCGGTTAGGATTGGCCTTGAAAAGAGTCTTGGGCAAGAACTCGCCAGTAAACAAGACGATCAAGGTAGAAAGAATGGTATCAGCCGGCACCGTAAAAGCCGCATCCATCCCGCTGAAGATTGTATTATCAAACAGTCTGGCTATCAGAATACCATACACGACGAGGGCAATATTATTGCCCACCAGCATCGTGCTGACGAAGCCGTTAGGATGGTTATAAAATAAAGAAATCAAACGTTGCGTAAGACCGTTTTTCTCCTTATCCATTTCCGCCAACATACGGTTGGAGGAAACAAAGGCAATCTCCATACCACTGAAGAAAGCAGAGAAAACCATCGTAATGATTATACCAACGATAAGACTTAAATCAACCTGTTCCATTTATTCTATAATTTAATGCATGATAGGGATAGTCGTTGCCCTAACAGGTGTAGCCTGCTGGCGGATAGGTGCAGCAGTAGAATCACCTGGAGCAGGAGTAGCTCCAGAATCATTTCCGCCAAAGTCACCCTTTTCAAAACTACCTTTAGAATTGCTGACAAAATAGCGAGTCATCTTCTCATCACTCCAGAAATGGGTACCCTGAAGGGTACGCTCCGGTGTGATTAACTTACTGAATACATTGCTGGAAATCTCGTGTCTGTTCTCGTCCCAGGTAAGCTGTTCGCTGCTGAAGCGCAAGCCATCCTTGGTCAGAATTCTCACTCTACCATATAATTTCCAAACACGCTGCTGATCAAAATAATAGGCTGTATCACACTGGATATAGCTATTGATATGAAACTTCTCGTCAAACTGTTCGAGCAGAAGTCCCTTATTGAAAATCCAACGGGAAGGATTGCGATTGGTATTTACTTCCCATCGCTCTGTCACAATACGATATTTGATCACTCCGGAATCACTGATAAGGGTATTGACACCATACGACGTCATCATGGCAACCGAATCCTTGGCATGGATAGCAGCTGCCGTATGCTCCACCTGCTCCTGACAACCTGCCAGAATCGTGGACATCACTATTCCTATCAGAAAAGAGTTTCTTAGCTTATACATTATTATATATACGTGCGAGATATGTATTATCTATATGAACGCAGAAGAGATGCAGCAAAGAATTACTGCATCTTCCACTTCTTAAACCAGCCCTCATTAAATGTCAGACCGATATTGATTCGAAAAACATTCTCCTTAATCAAGCCATCTGCTGAGTTCTTGACCCACTGACCACTGATGTTCAGGAGAGAACGGCTGTTATAGCTGTTCATGATAGGAATGCCGAAACCGGCACTCACTGATATTTCCTTTGGACCATCTACCCCATTCATCTTATAATAAGGAGTAGCATAGCTGGCACCCAAGCGATACTGTACACGCTTCAGGAAAGCACGGTCACGCTCATTGTAGCAATACTGAGCACCGAAATTGAACTTACTTCTATCTTTGTAAATACCGTCTTTCAGGCTATAAGTAGCTTCATTGTTCTTCATTTCGAAAGTAGGATAGCCTTCTGCACCCCACTTCTGCAGCGTATAATCAAGACCTACCTTCCACTGGTTGCTATGATTCCACATCAAACCAACACCATACATGGTTGGCAGACTATGAGCCTTACCAATAGAGAACGGAATGGTATCCGAAGTATTGGTCTGAGCATTACTAGAAATAATGTTCATATCAGCAGAACCTCCCAGATTATGTCCTGGAGTAAAGGTTGCACCCACTGTCACCCAGTCTTTCTTGGTAACCTGCTGTGTATACTGAGCACCCAAATCCAGACGGTAGCTGTTTATCTTCGAATTATAAGTTCTGGTCAAAGTCTTATAATATGCATTGCTGTAGCTATTGGTGATATATTTGGTATAATCACCCCAAAGATAAGAAATATTAGCACCCACTGAGAGTCCCTTGATTGGTTCCCAACCTGCACCGACATAAGCCTGATGCAAACCACCCTCACCATGGAAGGTATTGGTATAATAGACATCCTTATCAGATGCATTTACCCAATCAGAAGAAGAATAATCATATCCAATATTAGTGAAAGGAACCACACCGAAACTCATTCCGAGATGACGGAAAAGGCGGAAACCAGCTACCACATACTCGAAATTGGAATTATTGGCATTCTTCTTCACTCCGTTCTCCTCAAAGTTAGTAATCTGACCAGAGATACCTGCATCAAAGATGAAGGTCATGGAATCGAGAGATGCATAGGAAGCAGGGTTCAGATAATTCACCTGATTATGCTCATGAAAACCAAGGCCCACACCATTCATACCACGATTGAAGCCGGAAGTCTGGTCAGACAACACGCCTAAACCATACTGGCTGTATGGAGAATTGGTACCACTCTGGGCATTTGCTAAAAGAGTCGCCCCCAACATGAGGACTGCCATAAAAATCTTTCTCATTTATATATAAAACCGTCAAATTTATATTCAGAGTGCAAAAGTATTAAAAAAAATCTAGAAAAAAGAAGGATAATTGAAAATAATAAGGTATTTTTGCATCGTGAAACGTTTTAAGCATATTTTCGGAGTCATTTTAGCCGTTATTTTAACCAATTTAACTTCTAAGATGATTGCACAGGATTTTTCAGGCAATTATACGTCTGATATTTCTGTGCAGAACAGTCGTGCCTTTGAAAACGCCACGAATTGGCTCGACTCAGTAGATATATCACTTCTTACTTGTGGCCCTGGTCAGGAAGTGTGGTCGTACTATGGACATACCGCTTTGCGCATCCAAGATAAGGTTCATGACAGCGATGTTGCCGTCAACTGGGGTATGTTCAGTTTCAAACAGCCTTTCTTTGTGCTACGATTTGTCTTCGGACTTACCGACTACCAGATTGGCATATTCCCAATGAGCGACTTCATTGCGGAATATTCAGCAGAAGGCAGATGGGTAAGACAACAACGTCTCCAGCTCTCAAGACAGGAGAAGCTGAAGATTCTGCGTGCCATAGAAGAAAATGCCAAGCCAGAGAACCGCACGTACAGATACAATTTCTTCTATGACAACTGTACCACCCGTGCCCGAGAGATGATACTCACCAACATAGGCTACAGCAACACCAACTTCAAAGACAACAATGTCCGTACTTCATACAGAGAAGAGATACATAAGCTCAATGAGCAAGACCATTGGGCAAGATTTGGCAACGACCTCCTTCTGGGTGTCTATGCAGACACAGATTTGGAGAGAAGAAACTGGGAATTTCTGCCAGACAACCTGAGTAAGGATTTTGCAACGGAGGGAAGAAAAGATTTCGTCAACGAATCTTCTGTAGAAGACGGTGTCAGTCCTGTCACATCAAACGGCTTCATCACCTTGGTAGACAGTACATCCTATGTAATACCACCAGTCAGTCAGGAGAATGTAGAGCAAGCTAGTGGAATCACCCCACAAGAAGTCGCAATAGGCTTTGCGCTTGTCATAGCTGTTCTTACTATCCTGGAGATTTATCGCAAGAAGAATCTCTGGTGGCTAGACACCACCCTACTGGTACTCACCGGATTACCGGGTCTTATCCTCCTGGCAATGGTATTTTCCCAGCATCCTACGGTACAGCTTAATTTCCAGATACTCATCCTCAACCCATTGAACCTCATCTTCGTCTGGAAAGTAACGAAAAAGATGAGAATTGGCAAGCAGTATTGGTATTTCGAGCTTTATGGCTGGCTGCTTCTGCTGTCGCTGTTCCTGCAAATCTGGCAGACCTATGCAGAGGGCATGAGCATTTTGGCATGCACTTTGCTGATTAGAAACGGTATCAAGTCAACCATGCTAGAACTTAACAGCTACGGATTGCACAAATACGTACACAAGAAATTTTATAGAAACAAAAGAAAACAAGAAACAACAAAATGATGGTAAACAGATATATCACAGCCCTTTTGGTTGTCCTTGCGGCAACTGGCATGGAGGCGCAGACTTATCAGCAGGCGCTGAAGTTTGCACTTACGGATATATCCTACGATGAATTCATCCAGCAACCGGAGGCGAAGGCATTGGAGGAGGACATCCTCTATGTCCTGAAAGCCATCAAGCAGGCTTCCGAGGATGAAAGCAGCACAGAATATCACTACCATCAGCCGGCTATCAGTATAGCGGCAAATACTGACATTCTGACAGATTCACATTCACATATTTATTTTTATCCCGTTATTGCACATAAGTATATGGCACCATACGGGAGCATCGTTATTCGAGGGCCAAACTGCTGATTATTTGCTTTCTGACAGCAAAACAAGCAAGAAATGCTGCCAGAAAGGGCAATAATCGGAAAAATATTGCAGATTTACAGATATTTTTTGTATTTTTGCAAGCTAGTAAACAAAGAACAGGAAAAAGCAGAAGAGGAAAAAGGACTGACAGAGCACATTTGCCAGAACTCCTTTAACTCCTTAACTTCTCCTATTCATATATCATACATCGAATAATAATAAAAAATAAATATACAATGAACTTTAACAAAATTCTTCAGTCATTGTTTGGCAACAAGTCAACTCGCGATATGAAGTTGATCCAGCCAATCGTAGAGAAAGTCAAGGCAGAATATCCTAAGATGAATGCCTTGAGCAATGACGAACTCCGTGCAAAAACAAAAGAAATCCAGAAGTACGTACAAGAGTACGCTAAGGAAGAGAAGGCTAAGATTGCCGAACTCAAAGCTAAGATTGAAGACACTCCTATCGATGAGCGTGAAGGTATCTTCAACCAGATTGACAAGTTGGAGCAGGAAGCTCTCGACAAGTATGAAATCGCCCTCAACGAGGTATTGCCTCAGGTGTTCGCTATCGTAAAGGATACCGCCCGCCGTTTCGCAGAGAACGAGGAGACAGTAGTTACTGCTACTGACTTCGACCGCGAGCTGGCTTCTGATCCAAAGAACGACTTCGTTACCATCGATGGCGACAAGGCTATCTATCACAACCACTGGACAGCCGGTGGCAACGATATGAAGTGGGAAATGATCCACTACGACGTTCAGCTCTTCGGTGGTGTCGTTCTCCACCAGGGTAAGATTGCCGAGATGGCTACCGGTGAGGGTAAGACTCTCGTAGGTACAACTCCTATCTTCCTGAATGCCCTGACAGGTAATGGTGTTCACGTCGTTACCGTGAACGACTACTTGGCTAAGCGTGACTCTGAGTGGATGGGACCTCTCTATATGTTCCACGGTCTCTCTGTAGATTGCATCGACAAGCATCGTCCTAACTCTGACGCTCGTCGCAAGGCATATATGGCTGATATCACCTTCGGTACCAACAACGAGTTCGGTTTCGACTACTTGCGTGACAACATGGCTACCAACCCTAGCGATTTGGTACAGCGCCAGCACAACTACGCTATCGTCGATGAGGTTGACTCCGTGTTGATTGATGATGCCCGTACTCCATTGATTATCTCCGGTCCTATTCCAAAGGGCGACGACCAGATGTTTGAGCAGTATCAGCCACTGGTAGAGAAACTCTACGAGGTACAGCGCAAGCAGGCTACCGAGTTGCTCGCCGAGGCTAAACAGAAGATTACAGAGGGAACAAAGAACAAGAACCAGCAGATACTCGAGGAAGGTTTCCTCTCTCTCTACCGCTCATACAAGGCATTGCCTAAGAACAAGCCATTGATTAAGTACCTCTCTGAGGAAGGTATCAAGGCTGGTTTGTTGAAGACCGAGGAATACTACATGGCTAACAACAACCGTGAGATGCCTAAGGCTGTAGAGCCATTGTACTTCGTTGTTGATGAGAAGTTGAATTCAGCCGACCTTACCGACAAGGGTACAGACTGGCTGGCTAAGCAGGTTAACGACAAGGAACTGTTCGTTTTGCCTGATATCACATCCCAATTGAGTGAATTGGAAGCACGTACAGACCTGGACGACCAGACTCGCCTCGACAAGAAGGATGAGTATCTGGCATACTATGGTGTACAGAGCGAGCGTGTTCACACCTTGCAGCAGCTGCTGAAGGCTTACACCATGTTTAATAAGGACGACGAGTATGTTGTCATGGACGGTCAGGTAAAGATCGTTGACGAGCAGACAGGTCGTATCATGGAAGGTCGCCGCTGGAGCGATGGCTTGCACCAGGCTGTTGAGGCTAAGGAACATGTAAAAGTGGAGGCTGCTACCCAGACCTTCGCTACCATCACTCTTCAGAACTACTTCCGTATGTATCACAAGCTCGCCGGTATGACAGGTACGGCAAGCACAGAGGCAGGTGAGTTCTGGGACATCTACAAACTGGATGTAGTGGAGATTCCTACCAACCGTCCTATCCTGCGTAAGGACTTGGATGACCGTGTATATAAGACAGCCCGCGAGAAATATCGTGCTGTTATCGACGAAATCGAGGAGACACGTAATGCAGGCCGCCCAGTATTGGTAGGTACCACATCTGTGGAGATTTCAGAGTTGTTGAGCAAGATGTTGAAGATGCGCAACATTCCTCATAATGTATTGAACGCCAAGTTGCACCAGCAGGAGGCTCAGATCGTAGCCGAGGCAGGTCGCTCAGTAAATGGTAAGGGTGCCGTAACCATCGCTACCAACATGGCAGGTCGTGGTACCGATATCAAGCTGACTCCTGAGGTAAAGGCTGCTGGTGGTCTCGCCATCATCGGTACAGAGCGTCATGAGAGCCGTCGTGTAGACCGTCAGCTCCGTGGTCGTGCCGGTCGTCAGGGTGACCCAGGTTCTTCCGTATTCTACGTATCATTGGAGGATAAGCTGATGCGTCTGTTCGCTTCAGAGCGTATCGCCAAGGTAATGGACCGTCTCGGTTTCGAGGATGGTGAGCGTATCGAGAGTCCTATGATCAGCAAGAGCATCGAGCGTGCTCAGCGCAAGGTTGAGGAGAACAACTTCGGTATCCGTAAGCACCTCCTGGAGTATGATGACGTGATGAACCGTCAGCGTACCGTTATCTACGAGAAGCGTCGCCATGCCTTGATGGGTGAGCGTATCGGTATGGATATCGCCAACATCATCTGGGACCGCGTATTAAACATCGTCAACAACAACGACTTCACCGGTGCTAAGGAAGAGTTCCTGAAGATTCTTGCTATGGAGATTCCATTCACAGAGGATGAGTACGAGAACGGCAGACGCGACGAGTTGGCTGAGCGTGCTTTCCAGGAGGCTATGGCAGTATTCAAGCGCAAGACTGAGCGCATTCAGGCTACAGCTATGCCTATCATCAAGCAGGTTTATGAGAACCAGGGTACTATGTATGAGCGCATCATGGTGCCTATCACAGACGGCAAGCGTATGTACAACATCGCATGCAACCTGAAGGAGGCTTACGAGAGCGAGGCTAAGAGCGTTGTGAAGGAATTCGAGAAGAACGTTGTCCTCCAGATGATTGATGACGACTGGAAGGAGAACCTCCGCAAACTCGATGAACTCCGTCATTCTGTACAGAACGCAAGCTACGAGCAGAAGGATCCATTGTTGATCTTCAAGCTGGAGAGTGCCAAAATCTGGGACGGCATGATCAACGACATGTACGACCGCATCAGCAGCATCCTGATGCGTGGTCAGATTCCTGTAATGGAGCAGGAACAGCAGGTTCAGGAGGCAGCACCAGAGCAGCACACCCAGCAGAACTACGTAGAGAGCAAGGTTGACATCGATGCAGAACGTGCAGCTCAGGAGGCAGCAGCCAACCAGGATACTCGCGAGAACGCAGAAGTAAACCGCACTCCATACCGTGCAGAGCGCATGCCTCGTCCTAACGATCCATGCCCATGCGGTAGCGGTAAGAAGTTCAAGAACTGCCATGGCAGAAACATGCAGGCATAAAGAATGATTCATAAGAAATGATGATGTTCTCTATATATAATTAAGGTATAGGAACATCCATCATCATAAATAATGATAAGAATACCTAGATTTGATGATACCCTCATCATTTCTAGGTATTTTTATTTTAAATAACACCATTGCTACCGAGTTGCAAATAATTATTAGTATTTTTGCAGTCGAAAAGAAAAAAAGCTGGCAATAAAGCCAGTTTTAAGAGAAAACAAAGTTAATTCAAGGAAAGATATATGAAATTATCAGAACTTAAAACAGGTGAAAGCGGCGTCATTGTCAAGGTATCCGGTCACGGTGGATTCCGCAAGAGAGTCATCGAGATGGGATTCATCAAGGGCAAGAAAGTAGATGTCCTGCTCAATGCCCCACTCCAGGACCCTGTGAAATACAAGATTATGGGTTATGAGGTGTCACTCCGCCACAGCGAAGCTGACCATATCGAGGTGGTTTCCATTGATGAAGCCAAGAACGATGCAAAGCTCAGCAAGGCGGAAGAAGAAGACCGCCAGCAGGTAATTGACTCTAAAGTAGTAGATTCCAACGATAGCGACGAGCAGGCGCTCGGCGACAAGATGCTCGTGGCTGAAAGAAAAGACAATGCCAGCAACGAAGCCTTGGCAGAACAGGAAGCAGAAAGACTCCACCGCGTCATCAACGTGGCACTGGTGGGTAACCCTAACTGCGGTAAGACTTCCCTCTTCAACTTTGCTTCGGGTGCTCACGAACGCGTAGGTAACTATAGCGGTGTAACCGTGGATGCGAAAGTAGGTGAAGCCGAATACAACGGCTACCATTTCAACCTGGTAGATTTGCCGGGCACCTATTCGCTTTCAGCCTATTCTCCAGAAGAACTCTATGTGCGCAAGCAACTAATCGAGCATACGCCGGATATCGTCATCAACGTCATCGACACCAGCAACCTGGAGCGCAACCTCTATCTCACCACCCAGTTGATAGACATGCACATCCGCATGGTCTGTGCCCTCAACATGTTTGATGAAACCGAAAAACGTGGCGATAACATCGACTACGACAAGCTGGGCGAACTCTTTGGTATCTCGATGATTCCTACCGTCTTCACCAATGGTCGAGGCGTGGATAAACTCTTCGAGACCATCATCGAACTTTACGAAGGCAAGGAAGATTCCAGTTCACACTATCGCCATATCCACATCAACCACGGACATGAGATAGAGCACGGCATCGAGCATATCCAGAAATATCTGAAGGCAGATGATTCCATCCGCCAGCGCTACTCTACACGTTACCTCTCCATCAAGTTGTTGGAGAATGATAAGCACGCAGAGGAATATGTAAGTCATCTGAAATCGGCCAAGGAAATCTTCTCAGCCCGTGATGAGGCTGCCAAGCGCGTGAAGGAAGAGACCCTGGAGGATAGCGAAACCGCCATCATGGATGCTAAATACGGATTTATCCATGGTGCATTGCAGGAGGCAGGCTACGAACCGGGCAAGGCAAAGGATACCTATCAGGTAACCCACCTCATCGACAGCATCCTGACCAATAAATATGTAGGATTCCCTATCTTCATTCTCCTGCTGTTCATCATGTTCTCAGCCACCTTCGTACTGGGCGAGATTCCTAAGGGATGGATTGAGGACGGCGTGGCATGGCTGGGCGAATTCATCAGCAATACAATGCCGGATGGACCAGTGAAGGATATGCTGGTAGATGGTGTGATTGGTGGTGTTGGTGCAGTCATCGTATTCCTGCCACAGATTCTTATTCTGTATTTCTTCATCTCTTATATGGAGGATTCGGGATATATGGCTCGTGCCGCCTTCATCATGGACAAGCTGATGCACAAGATGGGCCTGCATGGCAAGTCATTCATTCCGCTGATTATGGGATTCGGATGTAACGTACCTGCGGTAATGGCAACAAGAACCATCGAGAGTCACCGTTCCCGTCTGATTACGATGCTGATATTGCCATTGATGAGCTGTTCGGCTCGTCTGCCAATCTACATCATGGTCATCGGAACGTTCTTTGCCATCCAATACCGTTCGCTCATCATGGTATCGCTCTATCTCATCGGCATCTTCCTAGCCGTGATATTGAGCCGCATCTTTGCCAGTTTCTTGGTGAAGGGCGAAGATACCCCATTCGTAATGGAGCTGCCTCCTTACCGCTTCCCTACCTGGAAGGCGATAGGCCGCCATACCTGGGAAAAGGGTAAGCAGTACTTGAAAAAGATGGGAGGTATCATCCTCGTGGCAAGTATCATCGTCTGGGCTTTGGGTTACTTCCCTCATAATGAAGAGCTTGACAACCAGGCTCAGCAGGAGCAGAGCTATATCGGCAGAATCGGTAAGACCATCGAGCCTATCTTTACCCCACAGGGTTTCGACTGGAAACTGGATGTGGGCTTGGTATCCGGTGTAGGTGCCAAGGAGATTGTAGCCTCAACGATGGGCGTGCTCTACAGCAACAACGACAGTTTCTCTGACGATCAGGATTACAACGATGAAGACGGAAAATACGAGGTTTTGAAGAAGCAGATGACTTCTGACCTGAAGAAGACCTACGGTTACAGCGATGCCGAGGCAGCAGCGAAGGCAACGCTCACCGCCTATTGCTTCCTCCTCTTCGTATTGCTCTACTTCCCTTGCATCGCCACGATAGCAGCCATCAAGGGCGAGACGGGCAGTTGGAAATGGGCAGGCTTCGCCGCCGGCTACACCACGCTATTGGCATGGGTAGTATCAGCCCTGGTCTTCCAGATAGGATGTTTGTTTA
>OJAW01000866.1_pt1 | contig 19239 bp, 18 predicted proteins | sample 1589151 | NCBI WGS metagenome assembly OJAW01 (sample SAMN03283290) | human gut metagenome | biome: human-associated habitat; material: feces | host: Homo sapiens | place: Peru | collected 2012
TGGCGATTACAAAGATACAACTTTTTATTGAGAAACTGTTATTTTTACCCCATTATTTTGGGGTGGGAAACTTTAGTGACTATAGTAAGGACGGCTCTCTGTGGCGTATCTTCTCATATGAGCAGCTTTATAATTTGCAAAAGAGTTCTATCGGCTTTAAGAGTTCATTAGATTTGTCATTCAAATTAGAGTGCCCTGGATTCAACCGTGATAATGGTGCGCTTGAAAAATGGAAGACTGCTGTTTATAAGCAGGGAGCTACCGGATCATTCCGATTTGGTTTGGAGAAACGTTATAAAACAGACCCGAGTCATGGATTAAACGACTATAATGGTAGTGTTACATCATATATTTTCAATGGAACCACATATTATAATATAAATGATTACCAGACTCATCTCGGTAAATATTATTGCGCAGATATCAAGAATACCCGTGGTGCAGTCTATCAGGTGGTACACGTAGAACATGGCGGTTCTTATGTAATAGAATGTAAGGCTTATTCTAATACAAATAAGGCTAAGCTCTTTGCCACTCTTTTGCAGGATAAAAGTGCAAATCCTACAGATTATACAAAAATAGTTGAAGGTTCCCTCCGCGAAACTGTAGTCATGCAGACGGCAAACATGTCTCAGACAGAACAGACCAATTTGCATATCAGCGAGCAGAACATGGATTATGCTGGTAAGGAATTCTATGGTAGCCATAAGTACTTCAATAGTGTCCTCGTGCAGGTTCCAGAAGGTGGCGGTAACATCTGCTTCGGTGTTCGTGTAGGTTCTGTTGAAGACAATAAAGCAGGTACTAATGAATGGACAGTATTTGATGATTTCCGTCTTCTCTATGCAGGTTCTAACACCTCTCGCGACTTGATTTTGGATGAAGACAAAGATAATCTGAACTATCTTCTTGACTGTACAGAGACTTATGACGATGTGGTTCTCCATCTCAACAAGAAATCTTTCAATAAGAATATCAATAAATGGAACACCATCGTTCTACCAGTTGACTTGAATAAAGACCAGTTCACTCAGGCATTCGGAGCTAATGCCCGATTGGCAGAACTGACCACGCTCACCCGAAATCAGATCCAGTTTGAAACGGTCAAGATGAATGAAAAGAAAGATAATGAGGCCGTACTTGAGGCTTACGTACCTTATATCATCTATCCTACAAAGAACTTGGCAAATGAGAGAACACCTGCCTATACGGCAACCCTTCATGAGATAGGTGCTGGTTCTGAAAGCGTGGAGCATAAGGTAACTATCGCAGAGAATCATATTGATATTCCGAATGTAAGCCTCAAGAAAAATGATCAAAACAAGAATGATCTCTTTGGACTCTTTAAGGATACTTGGTCGCTGAATTTGGATAAAGTGAAAGTTGCTGATAAGCCAGGCGATAGCGAAATCGTAACAGATGGAACTTTAGCTGCATACGGTACGTTTGCAAGAACATTCGGTGATATCATGAAGAATGATGAGCAGACAACCTTTACGATATCAGATAAGAACAATCCGATTATTGAGGGTAGAGATAATCTGAAAAATTGCTATTTCTTCCATGAAGGGAAAATGGTCTATGCTGGCGACAATGTTCGTGGTTTACGTGGTTTCAGCGTATGGTTCAAGCCATATAACAATTCTACTTCAGGTGCAGCCACTTCCAAGTTTATCCTGGATGGAATTGACTATACTACAGATGTAGAGCGAATCATGGCTACAGAAGACAGCAGCATCGATTCCAAGTTTGCGAAACTCGGTGTGTTCAATCTCAATGGACAGCTTGTTCGCAGCGGCAGTACCGATGTTTCAGGCTTACCTTCCGGTATCTATATCGTGAATGGCAAGAAAGTGTTTGTTAAGTAAAGACTAACTTATTGAAGATAAGAAAGGATGATTATGATGAAAACTCAATATATTAAACCGGAAATACACATGGTTCTCTTGGAGAATATGCTGATGGCAAGCAACTCCATAAGTTGGACCGTCGATAACGCAAATACCGTTAATGACCCAGATGGTAATGATCACGGTCATATCTTTGGTCCTGACACTAATTGGGGGTCAGATCCTAATTGGGGTCATTCCTCAGATCCATTTGACAGCGACAACTGGTAATCAGAAGTATATGTAGCGTACTATTAAACAGTGAAATATATTAAAAATGTGTTATCTTGGCAGAAATTCTGCTGGGATAACACATTTTTTTGCTTAAATAATTTGGAGATAACTTATTTTTTTGTACTTTTGCAAACAGGGTGGTTAAAAAACTATGCCTATAAACATCATATAGAATTAACAAAAAGTGATAAAAAACTAACGAAGATCTTCAAAATACTCAAGATCTAAGGACTTTTAGTAGATTATGTACGTGTAATATATACTCTCTGTTCGTATGGCAATCGGATTGCTATGTGAATCAAAGTGTGCTAAAAGTATGTGATGATAATTTATTGATTTGATAAAAGCTGTTTATTATGGAGTTACTGGAAAAATATTTCGCAGAACTGATTCAGTGTATCGATGCAAGTTATCTGGTGATAGGCATTATCCTGGTGTTCCTGAGTGTACCGGATACTGCAGACTATGCCCCTTATCGTAAGGCAAAATATTTCTTGGCATCAGCATTTTTTGTTATGTTCATCAACCTGTATCTCTGGTTGGAAATCTTTTCCTCTCAAGATTGGAAGGCGCTCAATTCCATCATTGCCTGTATGGACATCAGCCTGTTTTTCCTGACATGTATATGCTTTGCTTATTCGTTTGCCTCCCTGTTGGATTCGCTATATATCAATAAAAAGAGGATGCTGAAGGATTTCGGGTGTTGGATATTGACGGTTTCCATTTCCTGGATTAGCCTATGGGAGCCTTTGGTGCCTTATGCCTATTGTCTGTATATCGTTTCCACCCTGATTTTCTGTAGCATCGTGGTAAGATACATGTTCCATTTCCAGTTTATCTATAGGAAGAAAAGGGAACAGTTGGATAATTACTTCTCCGATGATAATATGCAGCGTTTCATGTTCTGGACGAAGAAAAGCCTCTTCTTCCTGTGCCTCTTGGGTGTCTTTGCCTATCTCACTCTCTTCTTCGGAATCTATTTCAATTATGCCTACCAGGTGTATATCGTCAGTGTCAATCTCTATATCGTCATCTCTTTCATCAATTACCGCCCATATTATGGCACGCTCAATTTAGCGTCAGTGATGAATGATGAAATAGAAAACGATTCCAACCAGGAACTGGAAACGTCTAAGTTGGAGAATTATGAGAACCTCTTCGGAGCACGATTGCAACAGTGGGTGGATGATAAGAAGTATCTTTCATCGCAGTTGACCATCGACAGTTTGGCTTCCGAAATGGGTACCAATAAGGTTTATCTTTCCCGTTATATCAATGGGAAACATGCCGTCAATTTCAGTACCTGGATTACCACCTTGCGCATCAAGGAGGCACAGGCCTATATGTTGGCTCATCCCGGTGCCACATTGGAAGAAGTAGCTTATCATGTCGGTTTCTCTTCTGCTTCCTATTTCTCCCGAGTCTTCTCCCGCATCGTCAAGACGAGTCCTACAATATGGCGAAGTAATATCTGAACAATATGCAAAAAATGAACGGAAAAACTAATGTTTTTGAAAAAGATATTGTACTTTTGTAGCCAAATTAACAAATAACTAAAACATATAATGGAGAAACAAACGAAATGGCTAATCGCCGGTATGATGATGTTGGCGATGTCCGCAAATGTGAAAGCCCAGACTTTCGACGTAGATCTGAGTAAGCAAAATCCTAAAAGTTACGCTGTGGAAGTGCCTGATGGCAACTACAAGGTGACGGTTGTCCTCGGCTCCAAGAAAAAGGCAGCCAAGACGGTGGTGCGTGCTGAAGCCAGAAGACTCATGGTGGATGAAATCTCTACCAAGAAGGGTAAATTCCAGACCGTCCAGTTTATCGTCAACAAGCGTTCACCTAAGATTTCTGATAAGATGAACGTACGTATCAAACCTCGTGAGAAGGGCACACTTGACTGGGATGACAAGCTGACTCTTGACTTCTATGGTGCTGCTCCTGCCGTAAGACAGGTGAAGATAGAGCGTGACACGACTGCCACAACCATCTTCCTCTGTGGTAACTCAACCGTAGTGGATCAGGCTCATGAACCATACGCCAGTTGGGGGCAGATGATTCCACGCTGGTTTGGTCCGGAAGTAGCTATTTCCAATCATGCAGAGAGCGGATTGACAGCCGGATCCTTCTTAGCTTCCAACCGTCTGGAGAAAGTATTGGCCATGATGAAGAAGGGCGACTATGTGATTTGTGAGTTTGGACACAACGACCAGAAAGAGAAGACTCCAGGAAGTGGAGCCTGGTATAATTTCTCCTACAATCTGAAGCAGTATATAGATAAGGTACGCGCGAAGGGTGGAAATATCATCTTTGTGACTCCTACCCAGCGCCGTTTCTTTGACAAAGCTACCCGCAGCAAAATACAGGAAACGCATGGCGACTATCCTGATGCCATGAGAGCTGTGGCAAAAAGAGAGGGTGTGCCTGTCATCGAACTGCATGATATGACCCGTACATTCTTCGAGACTTTGGGTTATGAGAACAGTAAGAAATCGCTGGTTCACTATCCAGCCAACACTTATCCTAATCAGCCGAAGGCATTAGAGGATAATACCCACTTCAATCCATACGGAGCCTATGAGGTGGCCAAGATGGTGGTGATGGGAATGAAGCAGCTTCATCTGCCATTCCTGAAATATCTCCGTCCAGACTGGCAGGATTTCAATCCAGCCCAGCCTGATGACTTCAATAAGTTCCTCTGGTATCCATCCACAGACCTGGATGTTACCAAGCCAGATGGAAATTAAAGATGTTCCGTTAACTCAGCGTCATCCGATGAAGAAAATCAAATGAGAATAAATATGAGCCGGTTCTTCAAAGTGTATAAGAACCGGCTTTTTTTGTCTTTTTAGCTGTTATTCCAGCTTATTTTCCCCGAAATTTAAATATTTATGCAGATTTTCGTTAATTTTTTAGCAAATTGTTAGGTATATCAATGTTTTTTATTAAATTTGCAACATCAACATGAAGTTCAACTAACACATAGTTATTATGAAGAAGGAAAAAAGCCTGTTGCTCCTGATGGCAGCAGCTTCAGTGGGAGCAGTCCATGCTACCCCACCTGCAAGCATGGGCGAAGAGATGAGTATTGTAAAAGTTCAAGAAAAAGGTCACACCTTTGTGAAAGGCCGTGTTATTGATTCCGAAGGAAATCCTCTGGTAGGAGTTACCGTCAAGATTGAAGGCACCAGTTATGGCGTCATCACGGATGCTGACGGCAATTATATCCTGGAATTCCCTTCCATGTCTCATCCTAAAATCGTGTATTCGAGCATCGGTTTCAAGACGAAATCCATCGAATTCATAGGTGTCAAGGAACAGAACATGATGCTTGAACTGGACCATGTGGCTCTCGATGACCTCGTAGTAATCGGTTATGGCAGCAAGAGCCGTAAGGATGTGACCAGTGCCATCTCTACCGTAAACCAGGAACAGATCAGCAAATTGGCTGCTACGACTCCTACAATCGACGGACTTCTTCAAGGTACCGTGAAGGGTGTGTTAGCCACAACTTCCAATGGTGAACCGGGTTCTACCCTCAAGTTGAATATCCGTGGTATCACTTCTCCTTATCCAAAATCGGGTAAGGGCAATAACAACCAGCCTCTTTTCGTGATTGACGGTGTGCCTACCTTCATGGAGGATACCGGTATCAATCCGCTCATTAATATTTCTCCTAACGACATCGAAAGCATCGATGTGCTGAAAGATGCTGCTGCCACAGCCATCTACGGTTCTCGTGGTGCCAATGGTGTGGTCATTGTCAAGACGAAAAACGGTAAGCGCAATGAAAAGACCAAGGTAAGTTTCGGTTATACCTTCTCTTTCAGCAATCCTATCAAGAATTATGAACCGCTGAACACGGCTGAATACAAGAATGTACAGGACGAAATCCTGCGCAATACGGTAAACGGCATGAACAACGGCAGTTCGATGGTAGGTATGTATGGCGTAGCCGACTATCTGAGCCAATTTGGTAACATCGGATATAATGCTGAGACGGGTGTCTATACATATAATGGACTCAATGAGAGTCTCTTTGGTACGACGAATACCAACTGGGCAAAGGAGGTGATCAACAAGAATGCGCCTACTCACCAGTATAATGTAGCCATCAGAGGTGGCAGCAACAGGACCAACTATTCATTCTCCTTCAATGGTATGAACCAGGAAGGTCTGCTCATCAACGACCGTATGGAGAGATATGGTGCCAGACTCTCTTTGGATTCTGAAATCAATAAGTATATCACCGTGGGTGGTGTGCTCGACTATACCTACTCTTCTCGCAAGAGCGGCAGCAACGATCCTGCATTGGGTTATGACAACGACTCATGGAAGACTCGCCCAGACCTGACCGTACGCGATGCAGACGGTAACCTGAATCGAGTAGATAAGTTTGGCGAATATACAAGTAGCTATATGGATGCAAGTCCGGTGGGAAAACTCCAGAGAAAGACCCAGTATGAGAACGACCAGTTCTCCGGAAATGCCTATATTGACATCAAGCCTATTGAAGGTCTTACCCTCCATGCTGATGCCAACATATCCCGTTTCATCTTCAGCAATAGCTATTTCTCTCCAAAGGTTTCCTTGCCGGAACAGTATGAGACGGAACCAACTTCTACGCTCGCAGAGGCTAACTATCGCAACACGAATACGTCTATCAACTTCCGTGCTGACTATAAATTCAAGATTACTGACGACCATCGTTTCGACGTGATGGCTGGTTACAGTGCTGACAGATACTGGAGCAAGGAACACGACCAGGCTTACAGTGGATTCCCTAATGACGATGTGCTCAACAATGCCAGTTCTGCAACTACCGTCAACAAGCCTATGGAGACTTATTCCAAGAGTGGACTCAATTCCCTCTATGGTCGTTTGAGCTATGATTATCTTTCACGTTATCTGCTCGACTTCAGTCTCCGTTCCGATGAGTCATCCAAGTTTGGTCCTGGCAACAAGCGTGGTACATTCCCTGCACTTTCTTTGGCATGGCGTGTCAATCAGGAGCCTTTCATGGCATCGGTACAGGATGTGGATGATCTGAAGCTCCGTCTGAGCTGGGGTAAGACCGGTTCTACCAATGTATCCGACTTCTCTTACATCCAGTATTTCAACTCCAATATCTATGGTGGACAGAGTGCCATTACCTTGGCCACAACTTATCCTAACAAGGATATCAAGTGGGAGATGACTACTGAGTACAATGCCGGTGTTGACTTCTCGTTCTTCAATGGCAGACTGAACGGTAGCTTTGATATCTATCATCGTAAGACAGATGGCGCCTTGGCTCCAGCTCCTATCGCCTTGGAGTTTGGTATCGGTACATTCTACAGCAATATCCTCGACTTGACCAATAATGGTTTCGAGTTCTCTATCGGAGGAGATGTGGTTCGCACCAAGGATTTCACCTACAATACGATGCTCAGTATCTCATCCAACAAGAATAAGATAACCAAGCTCAATGGTTCTACACTCGACATGATCCACCAGGATCTCTACATGGAAGGTCATGCGATGGGAACCGTGAAGGGTTACAAGGTGGCTGGTATTTTCCAGAGTCAGGAACAGATTGATGAACTGAATTCTCAGGCACAGGCAAACGGATATGATTTCTATCAGGATGGTGCTCACGTAGGCGACTATATGTTTGTGGATACAGATGGCAACGGGTATATTACCGAGGCAGACCGTACGGCTATTGCCAATCCGGAGCCAAAGGTGTTCGGAGGTTGGTCCCATACCTTATCTTATAAGAACCTCACCCTGTCAATGCTCTTCCAGTATCAGTTTGGAGGTCATGCATACTACAGCACAATGCAGGAATCAGCTGCCGGCAGTCTGGGCCAGAGTATTCTGAGAGAAATGTATGGCAATACATGGACACCGGACCGTACGGATGCCAAGTATGCCCAGCTGGTATGGCTGCCATCAAGCATGAGCAATACATACACCAATGACCGCTATGTATATTCCAACTCTTATTTCCGACTGAGAAATATCACGCTCTCCTATAATTTCGAGCCATCTCTTCTGGAGCGCCTGCACATCAGCGGAGCATCTGTGTTCTTCACAGCCACCAACCTGTTTACCATTACCAACTGGCCAGGTTTGGATCCAGACATGTCGGCAACAAATGCCTTCTTAAAGACTACAGAGAATAAGGACGTTTATCCAATGAGCCGTTCTTTCTCCATCGGTCTGAAATTACAATTCTAACTCATACAAAGACTGTAGATTATGAAACATATAAGATTTCAATTTCTTACGCTCCTTTCAGCCACAGCACTGACTCTTACATCGTGTGACCTGATAGGTAGCCTCGACGGCATCGAACCAGAACATGTGGTTACTGATGACAATTATATCACTGATGTCTCAACTGCACAGACTGCGCTCAATGGTGTCTATGCCTCATGGCGCAGCACGGGTGTATCTTACCTGCGCTATGGTATGTCGTCTATGGCTCATACCCAGGCAATGGCTATGGTGATGGGTGCAGATGAGTTTGCTGCTGAGAATATCGAGACCAATAACAGTAATGTGGAGTCGGCTTATACCGCCTACTACAATGTGATTAATACGGCCAATACCTTCCTGGTACATATCAACAAGAATATTCCTGGACTGCGCGAGGAGAAACGTACAGAGATGATTGCAGAGGCTCGTTGCCAGCGTGCTTTGGCTTACCTTACTCTCCTGAAGTGCTTCGGAGAATATTGGAAGCAGGATTCACCATACGGTGTCTGCATCTTCCAGGACGAACTGGTAAGAGATAACCAACCACGCAAGCGTTCTACTGTGGCTGAAACTTATAAGTTGATATCTGATGATCTCGACTATGCCATTGCTCACTGTGAACAGCAGCCTGCAGATCATTATCACATGAGTTCCGTTTTCGCCAAGGCTTTGAAAGCGAAAATGTATATGGCTCAGGATAATTATGCTGAAGCAGCAAGACTGGCAGAGGAAGTGATCGGTGAGGCAGAAGCAGCTGGTTATGGTTTGGAAAGCGATTATGCCAAGATCTTCGACGAACAGTTTAATTCTCAGGAGATGCTCTTTGCTCCTTATACAGCCAATCCAAGTGAGTTGATGGACTCAAACTGGTATATGTTTTCTCCAGGTTCACTCCTCAAGAAGGTGGCAGATGATTTAGTTCCAGATGATGAAACTGGTGGAGATATTGTTATTCCAAACCCAGGAGATGGTGGGGACGTTGTTGTTCCTGATCCTGATGGTTCTTCAGATGGAAGTGCTTCTGGCGATGGTGGTGTTGTTATTCCAGGCGGCGACGGTGGAGTAGTAATCCCTGGTGGCGACGGTGGAGTAGTAATCCCTGGTGGCGATGGCAGTGATTTCCCATTCTTCCCAGGTGATGAAGATGTAGCTTCATACGATAAGCTATATACATGGGCCTATAAGGGAGATGCCATGAACGGTATTGGAAAATATAACAAGTTGACTCCTGAAATGTTCTATGCTGACTCTTATTACTTCATGCGCCTTGCCGAAGTTTATTATATCGCTGCCGAAGCAGAGGCTCGTCAGGGTCAGTATGCTAAGGCTCGTACGCTCTTGACTACAGTCATCGAACGTGCTGGATATACGGAGGACGATGTGAACGCTATTGCCGACGGAGATCTGCTGGGCGAAATCCTCAAGCATAAGTTGGTGGACATCAGTAATGAGAATTTCGAGGAATGGTTTGACCTCTGCCGTTACAACCGTAAGGGCGGTTTCGAAGGCTGGACTGAAGACGAGAAAGCAGAGTTGCCAACATTCAGAAGATACCTGCTCCCAATTCCAAAGGCATCTATGGGTGCCAACAATCTGTTGGAGCAGAATCCGGAATATGTAAACAACTAATTTTAGAATAATATTTGAACATTATCAAAAGAACATGATGAAATTGAGAAATTCAATGATGACCATTGCTGGCTTAATGCTGGCAATGGTGGCTAATGCCCAGAATTTTGTACTGAAAGGTACGGTGAAGGGTAACGTGGAAGGCTGCACCGTTATGCTGCAGAAATATGATATCGATAAGGTGAGCAACCTGGACAGTGCTACTATCAAGAACGGCGAGTTTATGCTCAAGGGGGATGTGAATCAGCCTGAACAATACCAGATGGTCATCGATATGAATGAACCGGGCGTGGCAGAACCTGACTATCAGAAGATTTTCGCCAGTCGTATCTATATCGAAAACAAGCCAATGACCTATGATGTAGATCTTACTGGTTTCCCTACAGAAAAGGACATGAGCATGATTACACCTGTCATCAAGGGTTCTGAAACACAGGATACCTACCAGGCTTATCTCGATCTGATGACTCCTATCCAGGATAAACTGCATAGCCTGAACGACAGTATCAACAACTGTAAGGTTCTGGCACAGAGAGTGGCCTTAGCAAAGGAGGCTATCCAGCTGATGGACGATATGCGCCAGCAAACCAGCACGTTTATCCAGGAACATACCAGTTCATTGGTAGCTTTCGATTTGCTCAATGAGAGTTTTTCAGCCCTTCCAACTCCTTATACCTCAGCGGAAATCGATGAGATGATGGGTTGGTTGAAGAATGATTGGAGCAATTCACCTCAGTATCCAATGCTGCAGGCACAGTCTGAAATGGCGAAGCATACAGCCGTAGGCAACCGCTTCATCGATGGTACGCTTCTCACTCCTCAGGGCAAGCAGGTGAAGTTGTCTTCCCTTATCAAGAAGGGCGAATATACCATGTTGGAGTTCTGGGCATCCTGGTGTCATCCTTGCCGTCAGGAGATTCCTCATCTCAAGGAGGTACATGAGAAGTACAAGGATTTCAATATCATCAGCATTTCCGTAGATGAAAGAGATGAAGACTGGAAGAAGGCAATGGCGAAGGAAGGTATGAACTGGACCCAGTTGCGCAACCCAGAAGGTTTCGGTGGTATGGTGATGGGAGAGTATGGCATCAATGGTATTCCTGCTTGTCTGATTCTGGACAAGAATGGTAATTTCTACAAGACCAATATGCGTGGTGCATTCCTTGATGCATTCCTCTATGATTATTACAAAAGATAAGATATAAAATAAGTTTCTTATCTTGTAAGTAAAAGTATTCATAAATAAGAGAAAGTTTCGCTTCGTACTTCGGAACGAAACTTTCTTTTTAGGTATGATAAACTATCATTTTTTGACAATTTTCAACTTATCATCATAATGAAAGCATTTACTTATATTAAACAAGGTGTATTTGGCTTCACCGAAAAGGAGAAACCTATCCTGATAGATAAACACGATGCCATCGTGAGAGTAACCATGAGCAGTATCTGTACCAGCGATCTGCATATCAAGCATGGTTCTGTTCCTCGTGCCGTTCCCGGAATTACTGTGGGACATGAAATGGTGGGTATCGTAGATGAAGTAGGGGAGAAAGTAACTCATGTGAAACCGGGCGATAGAGTAACTGTGAATGTGGAAACATACTGCGGTGAATGCTTCTACTGCCAACATGGATATGTGAACAATTGTACTTCTCCTCATGGCGGTTGGGCTTTGGGCTGTCGTATCGATGGCGGGCAGACCGAATATGTAAGGGTTCCTTATGCCACCACGGGCTTAAACAGGATTCCTGACAATGTAAGTGATGAGCAGGCACTCTTTGTTGGTGATATCCTTGCCACAGGTTTCTGGGCAACAAGGATTTCTGAAATCAAGGAAGAAGATACAGTTTTGATTATCGGAGCAGGACCTACGGGAGTGTGCAGTTTGCTTTGCACGTTGTTGAAGAATCCGCAGAAAATCATCGTTTGCGAGAAGTCTGAAGCCAGAAGAGCTTTTATCAAGGAGCATTATCCTCAGGTTTTGGTGGTAGAACCAGAGGATTGCGAGGCTTTTGTCAAGGAACAGAGTTTGCACGGTGGTGCGGATGTGGTGATGGAGGTAGCAGGCGGTCCTGATACTTTCCAGTTGGCATGGCAATGTGCCCGTCCTAATGCGATAGTTACCATTGTGGCGATGTACGATAAACCTCAGCTCTTACCTCTCCCAGATATGTATGGCAAGAATCTCATCTTCAAGACTGGCGGTGTAGATGGTTGTGATTGCGAGGAAATCCTGCATCTGATATCTCAGGGCAAGATAGACACCACTCCTCTCATCACCCACCATTTCCCTCTTTCAAAAATCGAAGAAGCCTACGATATCTTTGAAAACAGAAAGGATGGAGTCATTAAAATAGCGATATATCCGGATGAGAAATAAAGCATGTTGTAGATCGATAGCCCTTTCGCGGGCTATCACTATGACGGCAATACATTGTTGCCTACTGGCTATAATCAATGGCGTAAAGACATAGAAAACCTGATTGATACTGCAAAGTTGAAAACAGCTATCAGTGTCAATATGGGAACATTGTCGCTATATTGGAATATAGGGAAACAAATTATAGAGAAGCTGGAAGAAATAGGTTGGGGAAAACAGGTAATAGCCCAATTATCAAAAGATCTTTGCTCTCGTTTCCCCGATGACAGAGGGTATTCGGAACGCAACCTAAGGAACATGAAAAGATTTGCTGAAGCGTATCCGACTTTTCCAATTTGGCAAGTGCCACTTGCCAAATTAAAGGAACTGCCAATTCTGCAAGAGTCGCTTGCAGAATTAGAGAATGAAGGCAAGGAGGTTGTGCAAATACCGCTTGCCCAAGTCGGTAAACACGAAAATAGGAGATAAACACCTATAATTAGTGTTTACCTCCTACTCGATGATAAGGAGAGAGTTATATATATTATATACCTCGATTCTCAATCTTTATTAATTTATAAGATACACCTTTTATTCTATAATAGAGCACAAAAGTACCAGAAGATATTATTCTCATCCCGTCTTTTTCGTGTGTAATTTGACATATATTAATTTTGATTATTACCCTATTCTTTTTATAAATAAGATATGGATTCATCTTATATATAGGTGAACTTTCTCCCAATCTCAAAAAAGGAACTTTAAAAGAAATATTTTTGCTTATCTTGTCTTGTTCTTTATTTAAATTCGCTTTTTCATCTAAAATAAGATAAAGAGTATCAGTCTTTTCCAAAACTTCATCCTTTAGTAATTTTTCGTATAATACAGATATGGCATTGCCATATATTGATTTATTACTTTTACATTGTGCTTCTACATTAATATAGAGGCACAATGTTAATATAAATAGTATTTTCATCGTATAAAAATTACTTTGCAATATTTATAGGGAATACAGCATTTACTCCGTTTCCGTCTCTAGTAAAAGAACCAGAATATTCACGGTTGTTTTTCTCTGAGTCCCCTCCTGTCCCATCATCTTTTATAGATTCTAACATTATATATATTCATCTATACACTTTTATCTACGGGTACAGAATGAAGTTTCCCATTATTGTCTGAAGATAACCTAATTTTCCATCTACCAGCATCTCCAATTGAAATATTTACAATTTCATATATTCTATTAGGCTTAATAAAGCACTTACACCACAAAGGATTATTATGCGAATTCTGGTAAACATTATAATTTTTAGGGAGACTATTTAAATTTATGACCTTAGCCCCAGCCGTATTATCGGTAATTTTTTCTACAAAATAAATATCTCCAGTTTTTAAATCCAAAACATCTAATGCCACAATAGTATAACAAGATACAATCTGTTGTCTTTTTTCGTCAAAAAAAAATTGATTTGAATTACAAGAGATTGTATAAAATAAAGTGAGTACCATAGTGAAAAGTTTAATTACTTGGTATTTTTTCCCCTCCTTGATATTGTTCCCAATAGTTGTCAATAATACGCTTTTTTTGTCCATCTGTGTAATCTTTAGAATTTAAAATAGATGCAATATTTTCTTTGTTCTCAGACACTCGTTGAATATAGCTATTGAATTCTCTAAATGTTTGGGAGCCGGCTAAGTCTTAGGAATCTAAAGAAGAAAAATAAGAGAAAGGTGCATTTTTAAACGCAAGAAAAATTATAGAATGCACCCTTAAAAAACATTTATAATAATCTTTGGACATTTAAAATTGTTTTCTTCTCTGCATCATAAATTACAGGTATCACGTCCCAGGTTATATAGATTATCTTGTCTGACAGTTTTGTCTTTACATCATTTTTTGTATAATATAAGTAAATATCTTCGCTATGTATCTTCGTTATATTATTACGGTAATCACATATGTATATTTGTCCATTTTTAGGTACCATATAAAATATAGGCAATTCTCCGTAATGTCCAAATTCTATTTTGTTTTTAAAACTAAATATATTTTTGCTTATTTTTAGTTCTCCATTTGTGATATTCTTCTCATTTATTAATAAAAACAAATTATAACTATTATAATAGTATAATCGTGTTTTACCAAAAAAATATTGTAATAAAACTGAGATAATGACAATAATTATAAATATTACTTTTTTCATATTGATTTTTCGATTTTATAATTATGAGGATGGGATTCCCATCCTCATAAAACTTTAATGACTAAACAAGGAATAAAATAATGCGGCAAAATTGATAATTTTATCACGACCATGCTTAGGCAATGAATGTCTTCCTAACATATACCCATATTTTTCAGCATTTTTAGTTGAAAAACCCTCATGCTGAATAACATGAATAGAGCGTGACTGATACATATCAAAAGCATTTTCTACATCTGACCATTTTAGTCCCGATGCACCAGCTTTATCATAAGTCATCGTCCGTACATTATAGGTATAGGGTGTAAAATCTTATTTATCGGCTGTACATGCTGTACATATGGCTCGAAGACTAAACTTCTTCTATTATCTTTGCTATTTCTTTATCAATCTTTTTCATTTTAGGACAAAAAAAGGTCCTCTTATACATTTTTCTAAAGATAAGCACATCTGTTATATTATTTTTTATCCAAAGTTCGAAGATGATCAGAAGATCTAATGATAGTTTTTTCCCTGTATAATCTGTGATTAGAACATCATAATCACCTATTCGTTTATACACTTGATTCCCATTCGGATATAGAGTATATCCATTATTATTAAAAAAATTGAGATTTCTCTTTATAAAATATGAATATTCCATAATAACGTTTATTTTGTAGAAGGAACATATCCTAGTCCTGGTATAATAAAAATAATAGAAGGATCAGCTCCATGTTTTATAGCATTGTCTATATTCTTAGCACCATTTTCCCAAGTTGGACGAATAGCGTGGTCAAAACCTAATCCCCATAGAGTGCCCAAATAGGGGATATATGAAGGCGTTTTTAGAACCCCTTCTGTTAGATAGTATGATTGATCTTGGATAGTACTAGAAGTGAGACCCTTGATATATACACCCTCCAGATCACCGTGGCTCTTGACGATTCGCTCGCCTGCGGTATTGTAGCTCTATTGTCTGTCACACTTTAAAGATGTCGACAACTAACCACAGTAACATTAAACTTGGTTTGATAATATCTTTCCAATTTGAACCTAAATCTATACCACTCAAATATATGTGATATTTTCCTATCAAATTCCTTCATTTCTTTTCTTTGAATAAATATTTTATATTTTCTTACTTGAAATCCAAATATGTCTAATTAATAAAATTAACGCAATTACTGAACATAAATTAGGTACAATCCTTTCAATAGTAAAAGACCAGAAATCTGTAAATATTGACAAAGAGAGTAAATCAAATATCGATATAAACAATATCATAAATAATGAATATATTAGTAGGATAGTACTAATAACCTTTAATATTGCAATGAATAACTTTTTCTTCATTGTATATTTAATTCCTTATTTCCGCAACACTATAATTTAATATTTTTTATAAGCACCTGAGCTACAATAAGTTGCTCAGGATTTTGCCATGTCAGAAATTTCACTTATCTTAGTGTTGCTTTTAAAAACAAATAAAACTCTGAATGACATGGCAAAAGTACAAATATAATCCGAGAAACTCATGGATATCATTTTATTAAGAAAATCTTTTCCTGACCGGTCTTTTGGATTTATTGTTGCTCCTATAGCCCAAGTGCCTTTTCCTTTGTTATAATCAGAATTATAAAAAGAAGTCGTTGAGCTTGTTACACCTATAGATTTACCTTTAATTAGTATATTGCCCATTCCTTTAAGGAATCGGGAATAATGCTTACATCCAATTCCTTATATATTTTCCCTTCTGAATTAGTCTCAAAACATGATGTGTAACCTTTCCTGTCTCCTCCATTATTCGAAATAACATATATCATATTAGGCCTTAACCCCCTTACATAGATATACAAAGAATCATAGCATTTATTCTTTATAATGTCGTCTTTCCCATCTATACTTATTATCCTAATGCGCTTGAAGGTACCTTCTGGTATTAATTTTTGGGAAATAAAGTCATACCTAAATCTATTAGAATGAGTACAGCTTAGCATCAATAAAGCACCTATTAGGAATATATAAAACGATGTGTTATTTCTTATCATTTGCTTTACGAGACTCAACATATTCTTTCCATATTTTATCAATTATTCCTATTTTATATGAGTCTGATCTTTTTGAATGGAAAAGATTTCTTAAAAAACCAGATCCATACTTTTTATTTTTACTTAAGAATTTACTGAAGTCATAAAAGATAGCACGTCCTCTTTCCGCTTCATGTTCTATAGTAGAGCCATCATGAGAACCGGCCTTAATATATGAATCTGCAAACATTCCTACATAATACTGGAGGCGATATTCATCTTTACTCGGAACGATAGCACTCCCATTTGAATTTTCTCTTGCTTTCAATAAAGTTAAATAGAGTTGATCTGCCAACTTATTACTTTGTATGATATGTTTAATGTGACCAACTTCATGGCTTGCTATGGCTAACCAATCCATGTATCTAAAGTTTTCATTAGAACATTGCAGAGTTCTCTGTTTCAGGGAGTATTATGGCTTATAGGTCGTGTAAACCAACCAATTCCGAATAGCTTTGACATTATAAGCTTTATCATAGAAAATCGTTATTACGGGAACCTGCTTTATATCTATGTCGAATATTGAAGTTGAATACAAGTTTAAACTTTCTTTTTGTATCAGAATCCTATGCCGTCTAAATCTCCATCCTGTATATATTGAATCAGATAACTGAGTTACTGACATGAGCAGTTCTTTATCTCCGCCGTAATCAGATGTGAAAACATTGTCGTGATCGCGATAATACTTTAAGACTTCTCTAGAGTATAGTCCTTTTTTTTCGATAATTGTTGTTGTGTCATTATTAACATCAAGCATAAAATATATAACATTGTCTATCGGCAACAAAATATGCTGACTTTTCGATTTACAACAACCCAATATGCTGATACTTGTAAGTATCATACCGATTTTAATAATGTTTTTTGTAATATTTAGAAGCATCATTGAAAATGAATTTTAATTTTTTGTTTTGTCCGATTAACTCTTAAACCGTTTTATAGTACAACTTAGACCCTGGTAATTTCGGAGATCTTCTTATTAAATCATGATGTTCATCATTACCAGACAAATTCTTCCATATTTTTTCAGCAGCATTCGTAATACCGAGGACATTATCCACAGCATCATAACGATATCTATTTTCCATGACAGTCTGACCATCCGCTGTAAGGTTCATCACCTGCAGACGTTCACGCTGCTTGTCATATGTATAGGTAGTCTCCGTACCATTACCGAGTTTCGTATAGACCGTATGACCCTCCTTGTCGTAAAAAATCTTATCAATAATATAACTATAAAATACGTTTTCTTAAAAGAATGGTACCCATGTGTATCTTCCTTCTTTTGAGAGACCAAAACGTGCAGGGGTGAAATTTAGGCTCCCACAAAGAATTTGATTCAAAATCATAATAATCAAAGAAACCATTTTAATAATGCTTTATATAATAATCGAAGTCTGCTTTGTTTTTAGGAGCTATATCACGCATTATAACCCCATACATTCCACTTGGTATTGGTGATTTCCAATAATCTAATCCCTTTTTCTTCAAGAAATTAACGACTTTCATTTTGTCTGTATATTCTTTAGAACCAATTGGATATACGCATTTACGTAGTTTATATAGAATGTCTACTTCAAAAGTGGGATAATCAGGCTTATCCAAGTCTATTTCTGTAAACTTTCTGCGATAGTCTGCTCCTTTTTGCAGAAGATATAACATAATATCCATCCTATCAAAAATCATACAATTTTCTATTGCGCAATTTTCAGTAGATGTTGCATAATTAATGTTTGCTCCTGCATCAACTAATAATTTAACCTTCTCAAAGGAGGAAAACACAGCAGCACTTAAAGCAAAATCTCTAATTGGTACAATCTCGCCCAAACCATTCTCCTGAACTCCACAAGCTGTTGAATTTGGATTTCCTCCATACTTCAGTAATAAAGCAAGTATTTTACTTGAGGGTCTAGTAAAGCGACAAGCTAGTAACACTGCACTTTGTCCAAAGTATTTAGTGGAGTCATTATGTGCATTAGGATTAGCTCCCAGCTCTAATAATTTTTTAACGGATTCTATTTTATTAGTACGTGTTGCTAACATCAAAAGAGTCTGCTTGTACTCAGGATCTCGATAATCTACAGAAATATGCATCTGTAAAACTTGTTTAGAAATCTCTGTAGTATCTTCATCTTCAACAGCCTTTGCTAAAGACCATGCAGGCGTATGTTTATACAACCTAAAATCATCTCCTAACATGTCTTTTACGTTAGGCTCTGTACAGGAAGAACAAACAAACAATACTAAGAATAAAAGATGCCTCATATTTATAATAACTGAGTCCACTTGAAAAAGTCAGAGCACTATCAAATTGAAACTTAGATAGGTGATAAGAAGATGAAAACAATACGTTATTTGCCTACTTGCACACTTTTAAAAGTTCAAAATTGAAAAGCTTTGTTCTTTTGCTTACGGACTGTAACTAAAATTTGTTAATTAAAATTTTCAAGCCACTTTTTCAAGTTGGCTCATTATTTAATTTCATCCAGAATTTAAAGTTCCTCATTATTCTGTGATTCTCGTCAAATATGTTGACAGCAGAAACATCGGGGCACTTTTAGGGTTAATCGAAACTTGTATTTGGCTTTACATGTCTCAATCAA
>OJAW01000867.1_pt1 | contig 19222 bp, 19 predicted proteins | sample 1589151 | NCBI WGS metagenome assembly OJAW01 (sample SAMN03283290) | human gut metagenome | biome: human-associated habitat; material: feces | host: Homo sapiens | place: Peru | collected 2012
AATAAGACAGTATGTAATTCAGGAGAATTTAAAGTAGATACGACTAAACCGGTTAATACTGTTTCTAATCCGTATGAGGATACATGGACTAATAATAGTTTTAAAGTAAAAATTACTTCTGTTGAAGTAACATCTGGAGTTGACTATTATGAATACAGATATCCTAATTCTACTGGTACTGAGATAGAATGGCATAAGTATGCAGATTCTTCTAAGAATCCTGGTGATACTTCTCCTTTTGAAACTACGGCTTTTTCAAAAGAAAGGGCTGAATATGTTGAATTTAGATCTTGTGATAGGGCGGGTAATTGTTCTGATGTATCACAGAGTATGATTAAAATAGATAAAACGGCACCTACTTGTGCAGTGACAAGAAGTGTAGCCGCTCCAAATGGACTAAATGACTGGTATACTGTTAATGTTTCTTTATCTATTAGTACTACAGATCCTGCTGGTGAAGGTGATAGATTTGTTAATAGTCCTGTTTCTTATGGATTAAATAGTAGTAATAGTGCAACGTATGATAATATTAGTTCTAAAACTCAGACGGATACAAAAGGCGTTACTTGGTATGGTTTTGTAAAGGATGCAGCTGGTAATACGGGTACTTGTAATTCTGGTAGTTTTAAAGTAGATACTACTAAACCAATTAATACAATTAACAATAAATATGAAAATAAATGGATTAATAAGGATTACAAAATAAAGATAACATTTAATGAGTCAACGTCTGGAATTGGCTATGTAGAGTATAGATATCCTAATTCAACTGGTGATGAAGCCACATGGCATAAATATGCGAGTTCTTCTAAGAATCCTGGAGATACATCAGCATTTGAAACAACAACTTTTTCAAAAGAGAGATCAGAATATGTTCAGTTTAGATCTTGTGATAAGGCAGGAAACTGTTCTGATATTTCACAAAGTATGGTAAAAATAGATAAAACGGCTCCTACTTGTAAAGTTACTAGAAGTATAGCGGAACCTGATGGAAATAATAATTGGTATAAGAGTAAAGTTGGTATTACGCTAACTACTACTAATGTTGCTGGTACTGGCGATAGGGCGGTTTCTAGTAATTTATCTTACGATGTTAAGACTTCTAATTCAGCATCATATGCGGGTACTACTACTGCTACACAAGGCGATATTGCTGGTGTAACTTGGTATGGCTTTGTAAAAGATGAAGCGGGTAATACTAGTACTTGTAATTCTGGCAGTTTCAAAGTAGATACAACTAAGCCAGTTATTAACTTTACTCTTTCAGGTGAAACTGCTGTTGTTAAATGTAGTGATGCTCTTAGTGGGTTAGCAACGGCTGATGGAAAGACACAAAGTTTAACTGGAAAATCCAATATAACTGTTAGTTACAGTTGTACTGATAAGGCTGGTAATGTTTCTAATGAATCACATGTATATAGATATAGTTCTTGTAAATCTACGATTAATACGTGTGAATATGGATGTGATCCTTGGGATGATTGTTATACAGGTTCTCCTAATGAATGTGTTGGTGGTTATGAAAACTGTAATTGCAGTAATTGCCATACAGGGTCTCCAAATCAATGTGTTCCAGGATATAGTGATGATCATAGATATTGTGAGGAGTATAATCAAGTTTGGCCTAGTTGTGGTTTAAGTACTAAGGCAGCATGTAATAAAAGGACAGGTTGTGCATGGAGAGGTACTACTAGTGGTGCTTGTAGAGCTGTTTCTAAAGTTAATGGTACTTGCAAAAGATATAGACAAATACCAAATAGTTGTGCAAGTACAAAAAACACCTGTCAATATGGTTGTGATAGTTGTTGGAATAAGTGTAAGTCTACAAAGAATACTTGTCAGGGAGGACATGATTGTAGTTCTTGCTATTATGGTAGTCCAACTACTTGTGTTGGAGGCTTTATGTTAAATTAGAAATTGTAGGAGGATAGTTTTCTTCCTACAATTTAATAGTATTTTAGATATTGATAGAGGTGAGTCTATGTTAAAGAAAAGTAGAATAGTTATTTTTTTAGCCGTAGTGATTGCTGGTGTTTTGTTTATTAGTGCCGGAAGTATACTTTCTACATTTAAAGAAAATAATGATAAAGATAAGAAAAATGTAGTTAAGAACTTTAATATTAATGCAGATTCTGTTTATAAAGTTGGTGATAACCTGTTAGTTAGAAAAGGCCAAAAGTATGGATATTATGACTTAAATGGACAGAGTATTATAAGTATGAAATATTCTTTTGAACTTGATAATGTACTTGATAACGTTGATACTATGGATAATTTGTTTGTAGTTAGTGATGATGGAATTAAGTATGGTGTTATTGATGAAAAGGAAAATGTAATTATACCAAAACAATATATTGCTGTAAAAATAATTTCTAGTAATTGTTTTTTAGTTGAGGATGAAGAGTTGACTTGGTCTGTTATTAATGAGAAGAATAAGAAACTTATTACAAATTCTTATTATGATGTAAAAGTTATAAGAAATTATGGAGCGATTCTTACTACAAATGGAAAAACAGACATAATTGATTCTAATGGTAAAATTATTTCTAAAAGTAGTTATCCTTTTATTGTTAATTATTATGAACAATTCATTCAAGCCCCTGTTGTAGTTGGGTGTAGTGATACTTGTGATATTTTTGTATTTAATAATAAAAAAATAAAAATTATCGAAAAAGTTTCAAATGAGTATTTTATTAATGATAATTATATTTATTATTCTAGCAATGGTGATTCTTATAATTCTTATGATATAAAAAATGATAAAACAAAGAATAATGTAGAGGTTAATCCTTCGATTAATGGCATGTCATTAACTTCAAATAGTGGTTTAATAGGCTATAAGTCCGTTGATGGTAAAGTCGTTATTGATGAAAAATATCAAAAAGATTATTCTTCTAACTTTACTAAGTACGGAGTTGCTGTTGTAGGTGTTAATGGTTTACAGGGAGTAATTGATAAGAACGGTAAGGAAATATTACCTTGTTTATATGAAAAAATTATAGTTTTTAGTGATAAATTATTTGGAGTACTTTATGGTGGTAATTATTATTTGGTTGATGATACTGGTAGTATAGTATTTGATAATATAGTATTGGATGATAATATTGAGAGTATGATAGTTGTTAAGAATAGTGATAAATGTGGAGTTGTTGATAATTATGGTAAAATGTTATTTGATTTGAAGTACATGGATTGTAATATATATAGTGATTTAGTTATTTTAAAAGAAAGTGATAATAATTGGTTTATTTCACATTTATAGAAATATAAGGAAACAATTAAGTTTCCTTTTTTCTGCAAAAAAAAGAGAACTTTTTGTTCTCTTATAGTTTTGGTAATTGTACTGTTGCTGTTGCAAGTACTGGAGCAGTTGGTGCTTGAGGTGTTGCTTGAACTGGTGTAGGTTGTGGCTGAGGTGTTTTAGCAACGGTTTGTTGTTGTGGTATAGTTGCTTGTAATACCTTTTGAACTGGTTGTTTGGCAGCAACTGGTGCTTTGACTGGTTGTTGAACTGGAGTAGCCTGTTTAGGTTGTTGAGTTGCAGGTACTGGTGCTTGTGCAACCGGAACAGTAGGTTGAACTGTTTTTTGTACTTGTTGTGTAGGAACAACTGCAGTTGGTATTGTTTTTGTTACCGGTGCTGTTTGTTTAGCAATGGTTTCTGAGTTTACAACAGGTACTTTACTATTATTTTTATCTATATTTACAACTTGTGCTTGCATTTGTTGTGGTGCTGGTTGAACAGGTTTTGTTGTAGCAGGTTGTGGTGTTGGATCTTGTTGTACTGGTTGTTCTACTGGCTTAGGTTGAACAGGAGCAGCAGGAGTTGGGATTACTTGAGTTGGTTTAACAGGCTCTTTTGGTGTTGGAATGGTTACCGGTTGAACAACTGTATCATTATTTTGAACTGTTTCCTTATTGTCCTCTTTATCTTTTTCATTTTCTTTAGGTGTTTCTGGAACTGTATTTGGAGCAGTTTCATCATCGATTGATTTTGTTAGGGAACTTCCTGTTGAAGTATCATCAGGATCACTTTCAATTTCGATAACTCTATATACTTCTTCAAAACTAGTTAGACCGGCAATACATTTGCCTAGGGCATCTTGTAGCATTGTAATTGTTTTGTTTGTATATACCATATCACTTAATTGTTCTTTTGATAATTTTGTATCATTTAAAGCATTTCTTATTTCTTCATCTAATTCTAGTACTTCTTGAATAGCAATACGTCCTTTATATCCTTTACGACAAGCCTTACAACCATCTGGATTAGCATCGTATACTTTTTCAATGTCACGATTCATGAACTTTTTAAATACTTTCTTTTCATATTGAGTAGTTTCTCTTTCAACTCGACATTTCATACATAACTGTTTAGCAAGTCTTTGTGAAATGATACCGGTTAGGGCAGTTGATAATAAGTAACGTTCAACATCCATATCTAGTAGACGCTCAATAGTTGATAATGAGTTATTGGTATGGATTGTAGATAATACTAAGTGTCCTGTGATAGAGGCACGGACAGCGATTTGTGCAGTTTCAGAGTCACGAATTTCTCCGATTAGAATTACGTTCGGATCTTGACGTAAGATAGAACGTAGAGCAGCAGCAAAGGTCATACCAATTTCAGCATTAACTTGTACTTGATTCATACCTTCAATGTTCATTTCTATTGGGTCTTCAACAGTGATAATGTTTATTTCAGGTTTATTTAATCCTTGTAATATTGAATAAACGGTTGTAGATTTACCAGAACCGGTAGCACCAGTTACTAGAATAATACCGTTAGGAACACCCATCATTCTTTTTAACTTCACTAGGTTAGTTGGATTAAAACCAAGACTGTCAATTCCTTGTAGGCTTCGTGTATAGTCTAAGATACGGATAACGATCTTTTCACCTTCATTTAAAGGTAGGCAAGATACACGCATATCTAGGTACTTTCCACCAAATTCACCTTTTATGGCACCATCTTGTGGTAGTCTTGATTCAGTAATATTCATATTAGCCAAGATTTTTAAACGAGTAGTTAAGTTTCTCTCATATGTCTTAGGTATATATGTATAATCCTGTAAATCACCATCGATACGGAATCTAACCATCATGCCATCTTCCCTAGGGTCAAAATGGATATCGGATGTATTATTTTTCGATGCCGTTATAATAATATAATCGGCAATTTGGGTAATAGGAGTACGTTCAAAATCGAATGCCACCATATTAGTTTCTGCTTTTTTAGCAGGACTTTTCTTCTGTTCTTCTACCATTATTTCAACCCCTCTTTTTGTTTACTTTACGTATGGTATTTTACTATATTTTATTATATAATAGATTTAGAAGAATAGCAAGGAGTAGTGAATGAAAATGTCAAAATTAAAAAATAATAAGGGTTTTGTTTTGGTTGAAACGTTGGTAGCAGCGGTATTTGTTATGGCAGTTTTTTCAGTAATTTACGTGAATTTCTATCCGATTATGGCAGAGTATGAGCGCAGAGAGGCTTATGATGATGTTGACAGTAAATATTCAACTTATTGGATAAAAAAAATTATTCAGAGTGGTAGTGTTTCTTTTGATGGGACCATTGCTTCGGATATAGCCAATAATAAGTATCATAGGTTTCAATGCGATGATATTGCGGCAGATGATGCGACAGCAAGAAAGTATTGTACAGATTTATTTGGGGCTTTTGAGGTAAGCAAAGATAATGCTGGTAAACTTAACGTTTATATAACTAGTTATAAATTAGGAAATAGAGCAGATATGACAGATAAGAATAATTTTAAGGGAGCAGTAGAAGAGAATGCTGCTGGAGAGTTTACCTCTGGTTTTCAAGACTATGTTAGTTTCTTGCCAACATATTCAAAGGTATCCTCATTAAATGGGGCATGTTATAGAGTGTTAGTTGAATTTCATCATACAAGAAACGATAATGACTATTGGACTTATTCTAATTTAGAAGTAATAAAAGGAAATGAGAGGTGCTGGTAATGAAAAAACTTAATAATAAAGGACTTACTACTATTGAACTTCTAATTTCATTTGTTTTACTTGCTATTATTGTGTCATCTTTATATGGAACGGTAGAAAATTATAAGAATAAACAAAATATAGAGGAATATAAAAATAAAATATTTACGTATAAGAATCTTTTAACAAAAGAAATACAAAGTGATTTAATAAAAAAAGGATTAATTGATGTAAAGATAGAAAGTACACCGATGAATGGAGCTACTCCAGAAAAGTATAAAGTAACATTTTATTATAAAGATGGATCGACATCAATATTAGAGACAAGTAGAGTAGTTGCTGATGATTATGGAGCATCAGAAACTGTCACAACTGGGTGTCCGTCTGGTAGAAACGATAAATTTATGATTAGTTATGGAACTGAGGGAAATATGTATGATTATCCTTTACCAGATCTAGGAGAAGGAAAAAATGATGAGGAATGTACGATAAAAGATTTAAGAATATCATCAATTACTATTAGTAGTACTAATAATATATTAACAATACTTATTAATTTTTATCATCCAGACTTTGGAAATAAATATGGTATAAATATTATTACTCCAATTAATTTTAACAGATAAAATATAATAAGAAGAAAAGAAGAGTTGCGATAATAATTTGGATAAGTCTTCCAAAGATAAAATATTTATATTTAAGAGAAGTATTAGAAATAATACTTTTTATTTGGATATGAATAGATAGACTTCCAAAAGAGAAGAAGATTATAATTAGAAGGGCTTTTAGTAGTTCGTTTGATAATAAAGAGATAGAGAATAGGCCTTTAGTCAGATCAAAGATACCATTTAGTAGGACATGGGATAAGACTGATAGAGTTAAATATTTGTTTATAATAACAGTTATTAAATAGAAGAATATAGAAGTACCATATATTATTAAGATTACTTTTAGGGAATCTAGGATGGCTTTAGATAAGGAAGAAGAAAAGTCTTTGGATGAGGAGTTAGTTATGGCAATAACTTCTTTTTTGTGTGGTTTAAGTAGGAGAGCAATAATTAGATTACTGATGATGAGGCAGATGAGAATCTTTATAGCAAGATTTTTATTGAGCAGGATTGTTACGGTATTTAGAACAAACATAGGATTAGGAAAATGAGTAAAACTTAAAAGATAATTAGCAGTTTTAGTAGAAATGACTCCTTTTTCTAGCAGCTCTTTTGTATATTTAGAACCTGATGGAATACCTGACAAGATACTCATTATAGTTACATAGGGAATACTACCGTTTAATTTTAATTTATTATTAATTAATTCTATTAAGCCTTGATCTATTAGGATAGTTGATAACATAAAGAAGATAAAGTTGGTCGGAAAAAGTTTTGTTATAAAGAGATTGGTGTAGTCTAAAATACTTTTAATGACAAGGGATGAGTTGATAGTATAGAGTATTAAGAGTGTTAATAGAAAAGTAATAATAATAATTCTTTGATAATTTTTTTTCATATTTCTCCATTTCTTTGTTATAATTAAACAAGGTGATATGATGACTAAAAGATTTTTTAAAGGAGTAAAAGAATTTGTCAAGGAAGAGTATAAATTCCTTATATTTTTATTACTTAGTGTTATTTTATTCTTGTTCCCAGTTAATTATTATATTATTGTTGGGGGAGATATTAGTGATATTTATGAGAGAGTTATAGTTAGTGATTCTTATAATAGTAAGGGAAGTTTCAATATATCTTATGTTTCGGAATTAAAAGGTAGACTTGGACCTTATTTACTTAGTTATATTATTCCAGATTGGGAAAGAGAAAGTGCTAATGATTATAAATATGTAGATGAAGAGACTATTCAAGATATTGAGGTTAGAAATAGACTTGATTTGGCTAGTACTAATGGTAATGCTATTAAATGGGCTTATGAGTTAGCAAATAAGGAATATAAAGTTATAGATACTAAGGTTTATGTTATATCTGTTAGTGATGAGTATGAAAGTGCACTAAAGATAGGAGATAGGATTGTTAAGTTTGATGATAAGGAAATAGAAAATGTTAATGATGCTAGAGAGTATTTAGGAATAATTGAGAAGAGTGAAATTACGGTTACAGTTATTAGGAATAATAAGGAAGTTAGTATAAATACTAAAGTTTATTCAAAAGATGATAAGAAATTAATTGGGGTTTATTTACAAGAAGTTAGTGAATATGAGACTGAGCCAGAAGTTGAGATTAAGTTTAAGAGTAGAGAGTCCGGACCTTCGGCTGGATTAATTACAACTTTATCTATATATGATAAGTTGACTGAGGAGGATTTAACTAAAGGATTAAAGATTGCTGGTACAGGTACGATTGAAGTGGATGGTACGATTGGCGAGATTGGCGGGGTTAAATATAAGTTGGCTGGTGCAGTTAAAAATAAGGCTGATGTGTTTTTAGTACCTAATGGAGATAATTATGAAGAGTGTGTTAAGTTAAAGAAAGAGAATAAGTATAAGATTAAAATTATAGGAGTTTCAACAATAGAAGAAGCAATAGAAAAATTAGAAAAGTTGGAGGTTTGATTAGAATGATAATTGGAATAGATATAGATAATACTATTTGTTCAACAGATGAGATTATTGATATAAAGATTGATAAATATATAAAAGAAAAGGGAATGAGTAGAGATGAGTTCTTTAGTGATAGTAAATATATGGATGAGTTTTATGAAGAAAAAATACTAGAAATTATTGCTGAAGATCCAGTAAAGGATGATTTTTTGGATGTTTTAAATAGACTTAGAGTTAATAATGAGATAATTATAGTTACGGCTCGCAATGAGAAGTTTGTTAAGGGTTTTCAGAATATGCGAAGGGCTACTAAAGAATGGTTAGAGAAAAATAGTATTTATTATGATAAGTATTTTGATGATGCTTATAAAGAAGGAAAAGTTAAGGTGTGTAAAGATGAGAATATTGATATTATTATAGATGATGATATTAATAACTATTTGGCTTTTAAAGAACATGGAGTTAATACATTACTTTTTGATGATAAAGGTAAGTATTTAGATATAGTTGATAGAGTTGGATCTTGGAAGGAAGTAGAGAAAATATTACTAGGAGATTAATTGCAGGAGCGATTAATCTTTTTTTCACATATTTTCACATAAAGTTCCAATAATTCGACAACAATTAAGTGTTATTATAGAGATGTAGAAAGGAGGAATTAGTATAAGTTTAGATATTTAGAAAAATGCAAATTAATGTTAGACTACTTTACTTTATATATATAAGGAGGGTTGCTTATTAGATTATAGAATAATTTAGAAAATAGTGTTATACTATTGGTGGTGATATGATATGTATACTGTTTGTTTGGTAGAAGATGAAGTCGATTTAGCAAATTTAATTAAGACTTATTTAGAAAAAGCCGGGTATAATGTAGTTAGTTTTACTAAAGGAAGTGATGCTATTGACTACATTGGAAATAAAGTACATCTTTGGATTTTAGACATTATGCTTGGCGATGATATTAATGGATATGATATAATTAAGGCTATTAGAGAAAAAAATGAAGAAGTTCCAGTTATATTTACATCAGCAAGAGATCAGGACTTAGATAAGATACTTGGACTTGAACTTGGTAGCGATGATTATGTTACTAAACCTTATTCTAGTAAAGAACTAGTTCTTAGAGTTAATAAGATTATTAAGAGAGTTTATAAAGATGAAAGTACAAACTTGATGACTTATGAAGATTACAACGTAGATTTAACAAAGAGAATGGTTTTTGAAGATGGCAAAGAAGTAAAATTGACAACGTTAGAGTTTGACTTATTAATATTATTTTTAAAGAATAGAGATAAGTCATTTACAAGAGATGAGATATTAGATGCTATATGGGGAAGTGATTATTTTGGATCTGATCGAGTTGTAGATGACTTGGTTAGAAGACTTAGAAAGAAACTTCCGAAACTTAATTTGAATTCAATCTATAGGTATGGGTACAGACTATCATGAAGCGTATTAACAAACTTAGTAAACAATTAGTTTGGCTTATAGGTTTTATATTCATATTACTGTTTATATTATTAGGTTTAGTATTACCGAAAATGTTAATTCCTGTTGCTGAAAATAACATTTATAATTATTTAAGAGAACCATTACAGTTAGTTAATGCTAATGTTGATTACAAGTTACTTGATACAGAGATTGCCTACATTTATGTGGTAGGTGATAGTATTTTAACAACAGAGAATTTAAGTGGTGAACTTGGTATTGATAATGTAGGTAAGTTATTAGAAAAGATAAATAATAATTATGGTAAGATTCAATATAAACATAAGTTCTATTACTACTATGCTATCGAAAATGAAAAAGTTAAAAAGATCGCTATTACAAACGACAGTTATATAAATAAGACAAAGACAGATATATTAGGTGCAATATTCCCAATAGTATTAGGTACATGTTTACTTATTGGTCTTATTCTGATTGCTTGGTCAACGATTATCGTTAAAAAGATTGAGAAGTTAAAGAGTAAGATTGATAATATAGATAATCCCGATTATAACCATAAAATAGATTTTGAAGTAGATGATGAGATTAAGTCACTTGCTTTAGCAATAGAAGATATGCGACTTTCTTTAATAAATCAAGAAGAATATCGTAATCAGATGTATCAAAATATATCACATGATTTTAAGACACCTCTCACCGTTATAAAATCATATATAGAAGCTGTTGATGATAAGGTTGAGGATGAGGCTACAGCACTTAACGTTATTAGAGAACAGACTTCTAAATTAGAACAAAAAGTACACTCACTTCTTTACTTAAACAAACTTGATTATCTTAAAGATTCTAAAAACATTAAATTAGTACCAGTTGATATGGAAAGTATTATTAAGACGGAAGTTGAAAAATTTAAGTTCCATAAGAAAGAATTGAACTTTATAGTAGAATATGATAAAAAATGTCAATTCGTTGGAACTGTTGAAAACTGGGAAACAATACTTGATAATTTACTTAGTAATTTTATAAGATATGCTACTACAACTATAAAAATTACGGCTAAGCAAAATAAATTAATATTATATAATGATGGAGACAACATAGATAGTGATTTCCTTGCGGGAATATTTACTCCGTTCCGAAAGGGAATTAAAGGCGAATTTGGGCTTGGCTTATCTATTGTTAAAAAGACACTTAATCTTATGAACTATGATATTGTTATAGTTAATGAAAAAGTCGGGGTATCATTTATAATTACAAAAAGAACTCATAAATAGGGTTCTTTTTTGTAGGATTTTGGATGAGAAGTTGATTCTATCTTGTTAGAAAGATTAATTTGTGCTATACTTGGTATGTAGCAAGGAAACTTGCATAAAATAAAAAAGGGAAATACTTAACTTTCACACGTTGAGTACTTACCCTATGGTTGGTTTAAGTACTTAATCTATGTTGTAGATTGAGTACCTTTATTTTATAAATAGTTTGTTACTTTACAATAACGAAAAGTAAGGCTATTAATAATAAAAAGATAAAAATGAGAGAAGAAATTAGAAAATCTTTCTTAGTCATATTATCTGCCTCCTTTCCTTGAAGAAAAGAGGTAAGTACTCAACAGTTTAGTATTTTCAAGGAATAGTATATTATAAGTTTACAATATAGGCATTCGAACAAAGTGATTGTTTTTTAATTTTAGAAAAAAGTAAAAAGATATTAACAAAACGTTAAAAAGATGTTGACATTTTTAAATGTTATTAATATAATGTTAATAACAAGAACAAATTATTTTTTTTAGAACTTGTTACTAATATTTTGTTAATAAGAGGTGAAAGGATGAAAATTAAAAATTTAGAGGTTTATGAAAAGTGTTTGATTGTTGTTGATATGGTTAATGGTTTTGTAAGAGAAGGAGTTTTACATGATGAGGCGATTGCTAAAACGATACCTAGGCAAATTAAACTAATAAGAGAGTATCAAAAGGAAGGGGAGTTAGTTGTATTTATTAAAGATTCACATAATGTGGATGCCGTTGAATTTAGAAGATTTGGTAATACTAAACATTGCTTAGCTGGAAGTCATGAAAGTGAACTTGTTGATGAATTAAAAGAGTTCGAAGATCAAGGCAATACAATATCAATAAAGAAGAATTCGACAAGTTTTATGGAAGCAGAAGAATTTAGAAGTTTAATTTCTTCTTTAAAAGGACTAAAAGAAGTGGACATGGTTGGTTGTTGTACAGATATATGTGTATGTAATGGAGCCATGGCTTTAGCAAATTATTTTAATCAACATAATCGAGATGTTTCAATTACAGTTTATGAAGATGGAGTTGAGACATATGATAGTCCAACACATAATAGAGAAGAATATAGTAAGGCTGCTAAAGTATTGATGAAGCAGCAAGGAATAAATTTTAAGTAGGAGGAGAAGAATATGAAAATTACGATTGGAACTAATACAATTAAAAAAATGATAGAAGGATATTACAAGGAAGTTTATAACTTTTCTGGAAAGGCAACAATTAAGGTAACTAGTAATGATGATTATTACGGACCATCATTTAATACACAAGTTCTTCTAACTGGAAAAGTTAAGATCTTAGAAGAGGCAACGGCTACTGTTGATGTTTCTTTAGAAGAGGTTAAAAATTCAATAGTATGGGCATTTAGTCAAGAAGGATTAGAAGCAGGAAACATTGAGTTTGACTCAGGAACTCATTATGTTACGGAAGGTTATGGTATGAGTGAACATACATTTAAAGAGGCATATTTTAAGGGAGCAGAGGTAGAAGTAAAGAGTTTTCAGAAGAAAATGGGAACCAAATAATTTTTTTAGATATTGATATTAATAATTTGTTAATAAGAAAGGATATAAATTTATGGAAAATAAAACTTTAATGACAGATTTTTATGAGCTTACAATGGCACAAACTTATTTTATGGAAGGAAAGGCAGATGAGGAAGTTTACTTTGATGTCTTCTTTAGAAAGAATCCTTTTGAAGGAGGTTATACTGTAGCAGCAGGGCTTGATGAGACAATTAAGTATATTAAGAACTTTCATTTTGGAGATGAAGAAATTGAATATTTACGTGAAACAGGAAAATTTAGAGAAGAGTTTTTAGATTATTTAAGAACATTAGAATTTAAGGGTACTGTTTATGCAGTAGAAGATGGGGAAATAGTTTTTCCAAATGAGCCTGTTATAACAGTAAAAGCAGATATTGTGACAGCACAATTATTAGAGACTGCAATACTTGCTAACTTCAATCATGGTAGTTTAGTGGCAACAGCGACAAGAAGAATTGTTAATGAAGCAGGAGATATTCCAGTTATGGAGTTTGGGGCTAGAAGAGCAAGAGGAATTGATTCAGCAGTTGAGGCTAGTAAATGTAGTTATATTAGTGGAGCATGTGGAACTTCAAATACACTTGCTGGTATGAGGTATGGAATTCCGGTGCTTGGGACAATGGCTCATTCATTAATTACAGAGGCAGATGATGAGTATGAGGCATTTTTAAAGTATGCAAAAGCAAATCCGGATAACTGTGTATTCTTAGTTGATACATATGATACTTTAAGATCTGGTGTTGTTAATGCGATTAGAGTTGCAAATGATTATTTAAAGCCTAATGGATTTAAGTTTAAAGGGATTAGAATTGATTCGGGTGACTTAGCTTATTTATCAAAAGAGGCTCGTAAGATGTTAGATGAGGCTGGTTATAAAGACACAACTATATGTTTGTCAAATGGTTTAAATGAGCATACTATTAGGGACTTATTAAATCAAGGGGCAAAAATTGATTCACTAGGAGTAGGAGACAATATTGCGGCTAGTAAAGAACGAGTTGGCGGAGTTTATAAATTGGTTGCGGTTTGCAAGGAAGGCAAAGTTGTTCCAAAGATCAAAGTAAGTAATGAAAGGGCTAAAATTACTAATCCAGGATATAAGAAGGTTTATCGTTTCTTTGATAAAGGGACTGGCTATGCTTTAGGAGATGTCGTTTGCTTAGCCGAAGAGAAGATTCCAATGAATGGTTATACGCTTGTTCATTCTACGGATACTTGGAAACAGAAAAATTTACAAAATTATGAAGTTAGAGAATTACAACAAGAAATATTTAGAGATGGTGAACTTGTTTATGCAGAACCAAGTATTTTAGAAAAACGTGAATATGCAAAGAAAACGTTTGATGAATTTTATCCAGAAATAACAAGGGTAAATAAACCACATGGCTATTATGTTGATTTGAGTAATAAATTACGTGAGTTGAAAAATGAACTAATCAGTTTTTATACGAGTGCAGATACAAATAATGAAAAGGGTATTCAGAAAGTAAAGGTGGCACAATGCGAAGGGAAAAATTAGAAGAATTAAATAGTTATATTAGAGAGTTTCAAACTATTAAACGAGAAAAAGTAGAGAATGGCTGTTGCTTTATAACAGCAGAAGGATATGATTTTACTCTAGCAAATGGTGAGGTTATTAGAAGAGAAAAAGTTTTAAAGAATGGTAAAAATGGTGGAGCAGCAATAATTTTTCCTTTAACGGTTGATAATAATGTTTTATTAATTGTTGAGCCAAGAGTTTTTACAAGAGAAGGAGTTGGAGTTAGTTTTCCGGCAGGATATATCGAAGAAGGAGAAAGCCCAGAAATGGCTGCAAGAAGAGAATTATTAGAAGAGACTGGGTATGTGAGTGCTGAGATGGAAGAATTACTTAGTTTTTATCAAGATGAAGGCTGTATTGAGGCAATGAATCATGCTTTTATAGCGAGTGGTTGTAAAAGGATGGGAAAGCAAAAGTTAGATAAGGGAGAATTTGTTAGATATTTTGAATGTAGTTTGGATGAGGCTATGGAACTTATAGAGTTAGGTTATATAAAGGGTGCTAATTCATTACTTACGATGGAAAAAGCTAAAACTTATGTAAAGGAGAGAAGTAGAAATGTTTGATGCTAAAAAAGAAGTAGAAAGAATTATTGAATTTATTAGAGATTATTATAAGAAAAATAATTTAAAAGGAGCCATTATTGGAATATCGGGAGGAAAAGATTCTGGAGTTGTTGCTGGGTTATTTACAAAGGCATTGGGTAGGGAAAATGTTATAGGAGTTACCTTACCATGTCACTCTAGAAAAAGTGATCGAAATGATGCTTTGGAAGTTTCAAAGAAGTTTGGCTTTAAGTTATATAATTTTGATTTAAGTGGAGTGTTTGATTCATTTAAGGGACAAGTAAAAGAGATGATTGATGTTTCGGATGAAGAGTTAACAAATAGTGATATTAATTTGAAACCAAGACTTAGAATGGCGACTTTATATTATTTTGCAGCGATGTTTAGTGCTATTAATGAAGGTGGATACTTAGTGGCGGGAACTTCAAATAAATGTGAGTTATATGTTGGATACTTTACAAAAGGTGGTGACTCAGTACAAGATATTTCCGTACTAGCAGACTTTACAGTAGATGAGGTTATAAAGATTGGTGAAGTAATTGCCGTACCAAGTCAAGTTTTATATAAGGTACCAGATGATGGTTTATCTTCTTTAAGTGATGAGGAGAAGTTAGGTGTTAAATATAGGGAGATTGCTGATTATATGGATGGAAGAAGTATTGATGAGACTGCGGCTAAAATAATTAAAAATTTACATGAGAAGAATCAACATAAATTTAATACTCCAACATATAGAAGATAGTTTTGGAATAGTTAAGTGTTTTAGAGTGGAAAATATTAAGGAATGGATGGGATATTATGAGGATTGGTATTTTTGGAGGTTGTTTTAATCCGCCACATAAGATGCATTTTAAAATAGCGGAAGAATTAATTGAGAAGAAGTATCTTGATAAAGTTATATTTGTACCGACAGGGAACTTTTATAAGAAGAAGGATTTGATTGAGGGATCAAAAAGAGTTGATATGATTAGGATATTAATTAGGAATAAAAAAGATTTAGATGTTTCGTTATATGAAGTTCAAAATATTTCCAATACGGCTAAAACACTTGATTATTTTAAGCGGATTTATCCAGATGATGAAATTTATTTTATATGTGGATGTGATAATTTAGAGGAGTTAGATACTTGGAATAATTATAAATATATTTTAGATACTTATCGTATTTTAGTTATTAAGAGAGATGATATTGATATAGATAAGTTGCTTGATAAATATAAGAGTAAGAATATTATTGTTACAGATGTAGTTGAAGAGGATGTTTCTTCGACAAAGGTAAGAGAATTAATTAGAGAAAAAAGTTTAGAAGTATTTAAGTATATTGATAAGAAAATTTATAAGTATATAATGCAAAATGAGTTATATTAAGGTATAATGGAGATGGTGATATTATGGAAATTAGAGATTTAGTCAATGAATTAATTGAGAAAAATATAACAATATCTTCAATGGAGTCTTGTACTGGTGGAGGTTTTGCGAATAGTATTACGAATATTGAAGGAGCAAGTGATATTTTAAAATTTAGTGCGGTTACTTATTCTAATGAGTATAAGATTAAGATGGGAGTTCCCGAAGATGTAATTGATAAATATTCGGTTTATAGTTTTGAAGTTGCGGATAGTATGGCTTTAAATATAAGCAATTTTTCACATAGTGATCTTGGGGTTGGCATTACTGGAAAATTAAATAGAGTTGATAAGAATAATCCTTTTGGAGAAGATAATGTTGTTTTTGTTAGTATCTTTGATAAGAAAGATGATAAATATTATAAAGAAAAGATTGAGGCTGTTTGTGAGAGCAGAAGTAAGAATAAGGATTTAGTCATCGCAAAGATTTGTGAGATGATTAGAGAAATAATAAAATAAGATAGAGGTTTTAGTATGGAATATAGAAGTGGAGAAGAATTTTTAAAAAATTACAATTCGGATAGATTTGAAAAGTTATCAATGACAGCAGATATTTTATTAGTCAGTGTATCGGATCAAGAAAGTAGTAATTATCGTAAAACTAGTAAAAAGATGATGAGTATTTTACTTGTAAAAAGAAGCGATTATCCATATAAAGATCAATGGTGTTTACCAGGGGGCTTTTTAGATGTTAAGAGCGAGACTTTAGAAGAATGTGCAAGAAGAGTTTTGAAGAGTGAGGCAAATTTATCAAATATTTATTTGGAACAATTATATACTTTTGATGGACTTGATAGAGATCCGAGAATGAGAGTTGTATCCACTTCATATATTGCTTTAGTTGATAAGAATAGATTAGATGAAAAGATTAATAAAAATGCTAGTTGGTTTGATGTTGTTTTATATGAGGAAAAGGGTAATACAGTAGAGATTACTTTAGATAATGGAGAAGAAAGTCTATCTTTAAAGATAGGTAAAAAGTTAAAAGATAAGACAACTGATAGATATAGTTTTAAGGATATGTCTAAGTCACCTTTAGCATTTGATCACTCAATTGTTATACTTGCGGGAATTGAGAGATTAAGGAATAAAGTTAATTATACAGATATAGTATTTAATATGATGCCAGAGTATTTTACTTTAGGAGAGTTACAACAAGTATATGAAGTAATTTTAAATAAGAAGTTGTTAGATCCGGCCTTTAGAAGAATTATTGCGGATAAGGTTGTGAAGAGTGAGAAAATGCGAACTGGAGGAGGACATAGACCATCAGTATTATTTAAGTATAAGAGGTAATTATGAGAGAAATTAATAGAGTAAAATTATTCGTTAATGATAATTTGAAATCGAAGAGTGTTAGTGATATTGTTAGAGAGAAACTTTTAGAGAATGATTTTTTGATAGTAGATGAGGACTTTGATTTAGGAATTGCGATTGGTGGAGATGGAGCCTTTCTTAGAATGGTTACGAGTAGTAATTTTAATAGTGATTGCTACTACGTAGGAGTTAATGTTGGGACATTGGGATTTGCACAGGATGTTTCAGTAGAGGCTATTGATGACTTTGTAAGAGAGATTAACTTATCGACATTTAAGCATGAAAAGATTGGTATTCAAGAGATTGAGATTAGAACGAAAGATAGTATTTCTAAGCATTTTGCTTTAAATGAGATTGTTGTTAGAGATAAAGATTTGACAGTATCAAAGTTAGAAGTAAAAATAGATGATAGTTTACTAGAAGAATTTGTAGGAGATGGATTATTGGTTGCGACTTCATTTGGGTCAACGGCTTATAATTATAGTTTAGGAGGAAGTATCGTTTATAATACTTTTCATACATTACAAATAACTCCGATTGCGCCAATGAACAATAAGAGTTATCGTAATATTGTTAATTCAGTTATTGTTCCTTCTAATAAGATAATTAGTTTAATACCAAAAGTAGATAAGAGAAACTTAGTTATAACAATAGATGGGGCTAATCATGTTTATGATGATGTTTATCAGATTGAGACATTTATTGATAAGAAGATTATTAAGATTCTTCGTATGAATGATTATAATTTTACGAAGAAGATTGGAGATAAATTTTTAAGATAGGATGATGTTTATGGACTTTAAAGTAGGTGTTTTTGATTCAGGTATTGGAGGTTTAAGTATACTTAGTGAATTAGAAAAAGTATTACCTAATGAGGATTTTTACTATTATGGAGATAGTTTAAATAATCCATATGGAGAAAAAAGTGATGAGGAGTTATTTAAGATTACGTCGGGAGTAGTAGATTATTTAATTAATAAGGGATGTAAGTTGATTGTTATTGCTTGTAATACGGCTACTACGAGGTGTATGAAGTATTTAAGAGGAAAGTATCAAGATGTTACTTTTGTGGGGACAGTTCCGGCTATTAAAGTGGCTTGTGATAGAGAATTTAAAAATACTTTAGTAATGGCTACTCCGGCTACAATAGAGTCAGAGAGGACTAGTGAACTTATAAGAGATAATAAAAGAGAAGAACAAAATATTTATTTAGTTTCTTGTCCAGGTCTTGCAAGGGCGATAGAAGTTAAAGATAGTGAAGAAATAGAGAAGATTTTGAAAAATACTTTTTCGGAATATAAAGATAAAAATATAGATTCAATAGTTTTAGGATGTACACATTATCCATTTATAAAAAAAGAAATACTTAAAGAAATGCCAGAGGTGAGTTTAATTGATGGATCAAGAGGGGTTTCTTTAGAAGTTAAAAGACAGTTAGAAAATAAAGGACTTTTAAGTGAGAAGAGAGACAGAAAAATAGTAATATATAATTCACTTACGAAGGAAGAAGTCATCAGGCAATAATGCTTGATGATTTTTTATTTTGAATTTTTTCTTATTTGGTATATAATTTATAATGTAGGAG
>OJAW01000868.1_pt1 | contig 19185 bp, 12 predicted proteins | sample 1589151 | NCBI WGS metagenome assembly OJAW01 (sample SAMN03283290) | human gut metagenome | biome: human-associated habitat; material: feces | host: Homo sapiens | place: Peru | collected 2012
CCAGCTGCACCAATTGATGTAGTAACAACTAATCAAAAGATAGATTGTTTCCTATATGCAAATAACTATACAGATAAACGTGGTATGCATATATTTGATAGTCCTGAAGAAGCAAAACAGGTATTTGTTGAGGGTAAGAGATTTGCTTTAGGTACAACACAAGAAAATGGTTTATCAACAACATTCTTTGCTAATCCATTTGGACCAATGCAGAAACAAGACGAATGCAGTAAATTAATTGATAAAATGTTTGCTAAACTGTTTGAAGAAAATATTCCTGTTGGTGAAATTTATACATGTCTTGGTTTAGAAAATAAAGGCGACCATGGCATAAATAAAGCAGCAGAAAGTTTACTTGAATTTGTAAAGCAAAAGTAACAAAAATTAGTATTAACAATATAAACAAAAGACATGTATTTCATCTTAAGTAACTATTCACCGAAAAAACCATGTCAATAGCATTTATCCACAAAATTAATTATTTTAACAGGCTTTATAACGCTTCTTTTTGAGCTTTAGAGCCTGCTTTGTTTTTATGTTGAATTTTTTATTTTTCTATAATATTTCTCGGTATTGTGCTTACTATGAGCTTTAGCACTTGATTTATTTCTTTTTTACCTATTAAAATCTGCAAATTCTTCTGAAAGTTATCCACAACTGTCACTTCTAATTCTCATGTTATTATTACTGCATCAGGAGATTACTTGCATGGATGCGGCTAAATTAAATTCTTTGGAGATTATCTTCAAGCATAAAGAATACTTTGATCAAAAACTTATTGATACAATTGAACAATTGCGTAAAACAAATGAGAAACTTGAAAACAGGATTATTTTAAAGAATACTACTGTTCAATCTTTAAAACATAAAATTGTTTCATACGAAAACAAGATTCTTGATTTGAATTCAGTTAATAAGACATTGTCTTTAAAACTGAAAGAAAAAGAAGAAGAAATAATTGATATCAGCCAGATGATTAAAGATCTTCAAAATGAACTGGAAGAATTAAAACAAGAGAATCTAAGAAATGAAAAAGAAATAGAAGAGTTGAAAAGAGAAAGCAGAAGAATTTCTGATTTGAACAACAAATTAAATATAAAAATCAGAAAGATGGGAAAAAGCAATTCATCAAATTCCAATATGCCATCTTCTCATGATATTCTAACGCATACTAAAAAGAAAAAGCCCGTCAGTGCCAGAACCTCAAGTGGAAAAACAAAAGGCGGTCAGAAAGGTCACGAAGCACATATCAGCCGGCTGTTAGAAAATGACAATAAGGAAATTATTGTAAAGAATGTAGTAAAAGCTCCTTCAGGTGCTGCTGTTGTGAAAGATGCATATGGAAAAATAGAATATTATGCAACTCAGGAAATAGATTTGACTGTAGAAACAAAAATAAAAGAAACACGATACTATATCTCTCAAAACGGTGAAAAATTGGAAGATGATATTATGAAGAAGTATAAAATCAATCCTGTTACCTATACACCTCATTTTAAAAGTACAATGATTTATCTGAATCACAGAGGAACGATTCCATATAAAAGATTATGCGAGATAATTAATGAAATAAGTCATGGCTCAATAAATATTCAAGAATCAACAGTAGTCAAATGGGAAAAGGAATTTTTAGAAAACAGCCAAGACAGTCAAATAAAAATATTGAAAGATATACATGAAGATAAGATAGTACACGTAGATGAGACAGGGGTAAAAATAAATGGTGAAATGAACTGGTTTCATGTCATCACGAGTAAAAATGGAACATATTGCCTTGTGACAAAACAACGTGGAGATACAGAAAACGGTCCGGTAAAACTTCTGGAATGTTTTAATCATGTCCTGGTACACGATCATTTTAAAACATACAGCATATTAAATATGTGCAAACACGCAGAATGCAATGCACATATTGATCGATATTTAAAATCAGGAATAGAATTTGAAAACAGTGAAGCATGCCGGAAGGTATTAAATATTTTTCATAATGCATTAAAACGTAAAGAGGAACTTGAAAAAGAAAAAAAATATAAAATGCCGGACGAAGAAATAAAGCAAATCAGGCAGGAATTATTATTGGCAATAACAACAGAACTTGATGAATATAAGAAAGCACATCCGAATATAGAAAAGAAATATGAAGCTGAATATATAAAACTGTTCAGAAGGCTGAATAAAAATATAGATGATCATCTACTGTTTATAGAAGATTTTGATGTGCCATATACAAACAACAAGGCGGAAAGAGGATGCAGGAAAGTTAAGACGAAGAAAAATGTATCTGGACAGTTTGCAACAAAAAGTGGAGCAGACGCATATGCAAGCATAATAAGTGTTATACAGACAGCAAGAGATAATGGTGGAAATGCTTTGGAAGCAATAGAAAAGATAATGAATTAATTAAAACTTAGTGAAATAACACCAGTACTGCCAGTGTAAATCACTAAGTTTTTATAATGATTTATTCAATTTATTTATTTTTTCGGTGAATAGTTACAACATTTCGACATCATTTAGGGAAATATAGTCTTCCAGTTTATTAATTTCAAGCCATTTTACATTAGAATTCTCATCTTCTTTGATACCCTTCTGTCCCAAGAGATTAATCCTCACATAGCCACATGCAGGTTTTTTCTGAGGCACACGTTGCCTTACATCACTATAAGCCTTCTTGAGTTGAGCTGCACTGGAGCTATCGGAGCCAGAGTCGGAGTCAGAACCAGAGTCAGAGAAAGTATGAGGTAAATCTTTATCCGTTATGGCCTGATATTCTTTTTCTGCAGCAGCTTCGAAGAAAGCGTTATTGAAATCTACGATATTCCTGTCTGAGCGATAATTGTGAGAGAGTGACTCAATTTGAATTGTATAATTAGATGGAAACTCAGATTCAATATTATTAAGCAGACGCCAATCACCAGAACGCCATCTGTAAATACTCTGTTTCACATCGCCTACTATTAAATTTCCTGCATTCTGGTGACTCATTGTCTCCTGTAATAGCACCTTGAAGTTTTTCCACTGCACAGTACTAGTATCTTGAAACTCATCGATCATGACATGCTCCAACTGAGAACCGATTTTCTCAAAGATGAAAGGGGAGTCTTCATCCTGTATCAAAGAATGAAGAAGAGTCTGGGTATCGCTAAGCAAAAAACGGTTGGCATCTCTGTTCATTTCTCTGACTCTCTTTTCAATACTTCCCAAAAGACGTAATTGATTCAGATGGCGCAAAGTAAGATCACAACTTTTATATATACGCAATAACTTGGGTTTTGAAGTTTCCGAATAATGAAGCAGTTGGAAGAGTTGGGAAACCACTAAGTCATACGCAGGTTTACCAGCCTGAGCGTCAGACTTTTTGACCCAGGATTCTTCGCTATCCAAACATTTTACCAATGTAGCATTTTGCAAATCATCATCATTGAATTTACCGTTTTTCAATTTGGAAAAGTAACTCCATATACCTCTGGTCTTATTTTGAAAGTCATCTGCCGAAAGTCCGTTTTCATCCAATGCATCAAAAAAGGTAGCCGCAATCTGGTCAAAATGCTCTTTAGCTTGAGCTTGCTTTTTCCTCAATTTTGAAGAAAAAGCCTCGAAAAAGCCATCTTTTTCAATACAATTATTCAGCGCATCAGCATGATCCTTATAAAAATCCTTGAATATATTCCGTCCAAAAGCTTTTATTTGAGAAATCACATTCCAGTTTTTGTCATCTGCAATATTTTCCTTAATATAATCCATAATCCAAAAGAGAAGCTTGTCTGTCATCTGAAGTTCTTCGATCAATTCATCTACAGCCTGTTCTTCTATCTGGACATCATTAAGACCAATTCTCAAATTAGCGGTCAAATCAAGTTCACGTGCCAGATTACGGAGTACACTCTGGAAGAATGTATCAATCGTTTCGACGCGGAAATAATTATAATTGTGGATAAGATTTTTCAGAGCAATGCCAGCATTTTCAATAATCTGCTCTTCTGACATCTGAGATAATACCCCCTTGATTTGTTCCAAGTAATCTCTTGAGTCATCCAGCCGATTAGCTATTCCATACAGTTTGCTGAGGATTCTATTTTTCATTTCCTCAGTTGCCTTGTTAGTAAATGTTACAGCAAGAATATTCCTGTATGAAGATGGGTCTTGTATCACCAAGACCATATACTCTTTAGCCAAAGTAAAGGTTTTTCCAGAACCTGCACTCGCTTTATAAACAGTAAGTTGAGAATTCATATCTTATTGCTTGTATATTAAATTGTTATTACCATTCTCTAAACAATTCGAAGCCGAATTTACAACCGACTCCTTGAAATCTTGTATTTTGAAAAGAAGCAAATATGCCTACCGAAGCCACACGTGTTTTGAACCCGTATCCCCATTCCGTATAAGGATGAAGATGTCTAACCATGAGGGCATTGACATAGTATCGTTCATTTTCTATAAAACGTCCTACCCATGGCAACCAGGCAGCAAACAAGGCTGGAGACTCATAAGTAACATTGGACCGAACATAATAATCAGAGGCATTATACCATCCAGAGTTAAGCAATTCAAATTCGCCTGCCCAATCATCATTCCAGCCACCAGGTAAATTATTGTCCCTGAAATTAGTATAATCAACAAAATACCAATGGTCGCCTTTCTGAGTATAGAATCCAGAACCCAAACGCAAAGAAAGGCTCCGCCTTCTTGACATGTTGATAATGTCCTGCATATCCATTTCAACCCGTTCGTAGCTGATATTGGAATGAAGAAAATGATTGAAACTTCTTTCATAATCAACTTTTACTACAGGACCGTTTTTCCCAATAGGATGCCAAACCAAAGCCAATGCAGGCGCAACTGATCTATACAAACTTGGGAAATTATTTTCCTTATAAAATTCCGGATTTATAGATTGACGCTGATGGGCAATGATTCCCAACTCAAAACCAATATAGTTATTAAACATCCAATGATTCGTCAGTCGCCAATAATTATCCTTAAAGGCCGTATAATCACCATATGGGAATTGAATAAGACTATCTTTTTTCTCGCTGATATCCAATATACGACGCGCAACAACATTGGTATTGATTCGGTTTCCATTACCCAACTCCAACTGAAGGAATCCATCATGCTTTTTATTGTAGTTAAGAGTAGCAGGAATACTGAAATAAAACCGATGCTGCTTGAAAGCGTAACCAGCTTTGAAGCGAAGAGCAAATTGCACATCATCACTAAAAGAATAGCTTCCTCGTACATCAAACTTATATACAAATCCCTTGCGTTCGGAATAACCCATATAAAGAGGATTCAGAATAGGATTAATTCTAAGGTACCCCTGATTTTGTTTTCCGAAATTTTGCTTGATACGATTTAAGACATTATCGCCCACAATATCCCACAACACATCTTTTACAAAAGACTTTTTATGTTTTTCGTTTTTGGCCAAAGAATCCCTTTCATTCTTTTTCTGATAATAATGGTTCAAGAAATGCATTTCCTCCTCATTCAACGGGGTAGGGCGCACCTTTGCCATCAATGTAGTATCTTCAACATTATTCAATGAATCCGACAATAATTTCGGCAAGCCATAAATAGTAGAATATCTGGCCGTTATCTGATTGCCCAAAAAACGGAAATTAGCTCTCAAGTCACACTTCTTCGGATACAGAGAACCTACAGAATCCTCTTTATTCATCACCACGCTGATAAAGAAGCGAGTCATATCATACTCACCTTCAAAATCAACCAAATTTATTCTACCCGTATGACTATCCACTATAGCCATACTCGTAACCAATTGAGTATTTTTCAATTTAGGGTAGGCATAAACCTGAGCTTTTCCAAATGGAAGAGCCGTGACCATAAATTTATAATATTTCCTGTTTGACCGATGATAGGGAGACAGTATATTGTCTTGAAAAAGACATTCACCATAAACATTCGGAGTAAGATAATTCAGCAGAGAAGGCATTGTATTCCTTTTGTGAGGAACTGTAGTAATACATAGTAAACGATGAGGAGTTATCTTATTCTTTTCTTTTACCGTATATTTACTATAATATTCTCCCATAAATTCTCTACCGGAACCATGAGCTATCGCATAAAGAGAAGGAACCATAGCCAACGTAAAGTTGCGATGATTGGTACGCATCATAAATTTCGTGTATGCATAAGACTCATGAGATTGCTCAGAAGCGGAATAAGACAACTGGTAATATCGATAGATACGATTCATCACCGAATCACGGAAATCGTCTTTCGGTGTAACATTTCTTGCATATCCATCCAGCGATAAAGTCAAGAAAACACAGATTATAATATGAACCAGAAGCCTCATAACAAAAAATCGGGAGCTTGAAAAAGCACCCGATTGCAAAGTTAGTATATTTTTATGAAACAACAAAGAGAATTAAATGTTTTTTCAAAAATTACCCTAAGTATTTCATCAGAATTTTGACATTTCCGGAATCTCTAAGTTTTGTAATACTTTTCTCACGTATTTGACGAACTCTTTCACGAGTCAATCCCATTTTATCTCCAATTTCTTCCAATCCTTTTTCAGTTTCTCCAATTCCAAAGCAGGCACAAACAATCTGCTTTTCCCTGTCTTTAAGAACCTTATCCAAAACCTGACGTAGTTCCATAGCCATACTTTCATGATCAACATGCTTATCTGTGCGACTATCTTCTCCACTTGCCATGACATCAACCATAGAATTGTCATCATCTTCACCAAAAGGCGCATCAATACTTACATGATGACCACTTGCCGCCATGCTTTGAGAGATTTTTTCCTCATCTATACCTGTGCGCTGCGCAAGTTCTTCTACACTTGGACGACGCTGGTTTTCTTGTTCAAATCTATTACTTTCCTGATTAACTTTATTCAAGGAACCAACCTGATTAAGAGGAAGTCTGACTATTCTACTTTGCTCAGCAATTGCTTGCAAAATACTCTGTCGAATCCACCAAACTGCATAAGAAATAAACTTAAAACCACGGGTTTCATCAAATCTTTCTGCAGCTTTAATCAATCCGATATTACCCTCATCAATTAAGTCAGTAAGAGTCAACCCCTGATGCTGATACTGTTTGGCAACAGAGACCACAAAACGAAGATTAGCCTCAACTAATTTGTTTTTTGCTCTTTCCGCAGCCCGACCACCTTTCTTAATGATTTGGGCCAATTCAATCTCTTCGTCAATTGACACCATTGGGGCACGACCTATCTCAACAAGATACTTATCAAGTGCCTCGCTGTTACGATTGGTTATACTTTTTTGAATCTTAAGTTGTCTCATCCTATGCTATTAACTCCTATTTTTAATTGCGTATATATAATATTACGCAAATATAAGAAAAATATTGCATCATTGTTATTTCTATTAATATACTTTAACAATATATTTTTGGAGAAAAGCATATTTTTTATTACGAGAGGCCTCAGATCAGAGACAAACTGCCTATTACGAATCACTTCAGATTAGAGACAAACTGCTTGAAAGAATCATGATAACCATTAAATACATTGATATCTACATGACCCCGAATTCCAGTAACCCTACCATCAGGACAAAGTTGCCAGAAAACCAATTTGATATCAGGCTTGTATTCTCCATATCTTGCAATCCACACCTGATATTTTTGCTTTATATCAGTCGCTTTGCTCAAATAGCGATTTACAAAAGTCTGACTTACATAAATAATAGGACGTTTACCCGTTTCTTTTTCAACCATTCTTAACCATATTCTCATTCTGGTCAAAAGGACACCCACGCCTCCCATCTTCTGAATTTGGGCTTTAGTAGGCTCAACATCAAGAACAGGTGGCAAGTCACCCGATTTGACATATGAATTTTTAAGGAATTGACGTGCCTGCAAAGTAGCAGGAGTTAGAGTAGAAAAGAAATGATAACTTCCTACCTTATATCCATGTGCCCGTGCTGCCACATAGTCTTTTCTATAGAAAGGATTTAATAAACTTGCCCCTTCAGTACTTTTAATATAGATGAAACTAATCGGATAATTAACATCCCCATTAATTGTTTTTTTACTGATATTTCCAAGATGGGAAATACGCAGACGTTTCCAATCGATATTATATTTCTTACCTTTTATAACATGCTGATATTTAGAGATATCAATACCGTAGATTCGATCAGAACTATAAACCAATCGTTCTCCTTTGTATTTATCCAGCACCCATTCTCCTATGCGTAACTGACTTTTATCTGCAACAGAAAAGCCAAAACCATCACGTTTTCCATGTTTCCAGCTTCCCTGATAATAGGCAGCATCGGTAAAGCCCAGCCATTCACCATGACCATGAGGCAATCCTAAAGAATCAACTTCACCACTATAGGTTCCTGTTGTGCCCAAAAGATAATTCAATTTAGCATCAAACAAAACTGGGACAATACTCATAGAAGCCAATGCTTGAGACTTATGAAAAGACAAAGCGAAAAACTCTTCAGGTAAGGTTTCTGAGAACAATTGGAAAACATTTCCACCAACATGTTTTAATTTCTCAACTTGTTTTCTATTAGCCTTACCAGAAGGAGAAATCGCAACGAATTCCAAATGACGAACTATCTTCAAAGACTTATGTGAAAGATGTTTTAATGAATCCAACATCTTTCGAGTAGAATCCCGAAGGTTTTCTTCTTTCAAAGCAACCTGAGAAATATGAAAGAATCCTTCATCACTGGCATTGTGACATTTCAAATAATAAGACAACTCTCCATCAATCCACTTTGACTGACTATACATCGTTTTCAAGGAATCGATATGAAGTTGCACCAATTTTTCCACATTTACATCCTTATATTTATTCTGCCAGATAGTACTATCCAAATCAGCATAAATACGACCTTGACAGGAAGGGATAAAAAAGTATTTATTGAAGAAATATCCAGTAGCAGAAATGGTATCTTTATCAAAATGATAAACCACTTTTCCTCCATCCAATATTTCATATTGAGAGTAAACCTTTACAGGTATCATAGCCGATTGGATCTGCTTCTTAGAAAAGAAGTAACTGAAAGCTATCAGATATATGCAAATCAAAAGTGAAACAACAATCAATATTGCAACACTTAATCTATATTTTTTCTGTTCATTACAAAACATAGCACATTGAATTAAAACACCTTTAAATAAATTGAGAGCAAAAGTATAAACTTTTTCGTTAACTACATCATTTTTTTTCGTTTTTTTACTGAATTAAGCGAGATTTAGTTAAAAAACATCTTTGAATTTTGAAATGCCAATTTTAAATAGTAACTTTGCAATCGTATAAAAACATCATCAGACTTAATATTGCAATCATGGTAAAGTATAAAATTCATATTTTAAATATGTGGATAGCAACATGCGCTTTGTTGCTATCTACCATTATACTTCACCACCATCATATGGGGCAAGTTTGTTTTATAGAACAACAATGCGAATATGATGGAAATATTAATGATGAGCATACTGCCCACCATGAGAAAGACAACAAGGGATGCAATATTCACCAGATGCATCAGTTTATCTCTAATGGCAAAAATATAAAATCCATATACAAACATCTGGACTACGACAGAAATATGCTCGTAGCCCTATTGCCTTCTTCTATTCAATTGACCCCATGCTACAAGATTGTCATATCAAAATGGCAACAAAAAACGATGGCAATCAAGTTAGGGGCTTCTGTGAATAGTTCTTTACGGGGGCCTCCATTTTCTTATTTCATTTCATTGCGACAGAATCTATAAAGAAGCTGCTTGATCTATAAAGAAGCAACTTGGATTGAGCAGCAAATACTAAACAAAAGAATAATAAGAAAATGGTGAAAAGAATATCTTTGATTGTGGTATGTACTGCAATCGCATTTTTTGCTTTCAGCTTCCATTCTGAAAGTAAAGCAAACAAGGAGGAGAATGAGGAAAAGGAAGAAGAAGTGGATTTTCAAAACATTCCTTTAACCAGCAAACAACTGAATGCTATTGACCTCAAATTAGGGGAGGCACAAAAGCGCGAACTGGATGCAATGCTTCATGTAAACGGCACTTTGGTACTTAGAGCCCAGAATATGGCAGACGTCGCTTCTTTGATGGGCGGTGTCGTCAAATCCATTTCTGTGAAAGAAGGACAACAGATCAATAAAGGGCAAGTTGTGGCAACCATTGAAAATACAGAAATCGTATCTTTACAGAAAGACTACTATTCTGCATATAAAGAAATGGAAAGTGCGAAGCTTGAAATGGAAAGACAGAAAACACTGGCTTCATCTGGAGCTGGCATCAAAAAGAAAATGCTTTTATCTGAAAAAGACTATAAGGTGGCGAAAGCAAATCTTATCGGAATCGGTCGCCAGCTGACTCAGTTGGGCATCTCTACAGCATCTGTGGCGAAGGGAAAATTTACAACTGTCTTCCCTTTATATGCTCCTATCAAAGGTACGGTAAGCGAAATTACAGCATCTTTGGGAAGTTACGCAGACATGCAGACGCCTTTGATGAAAATTAGAAATAACAATGCTATAGAATGTGACTTGAATGTTTTTGAACGAGATCTGAATAAAGTAAAGATTGGAAACCGAGTATTACTCTCACTCACCAATCAACCAGGCGTAAAAGTCTCCGGTCATGTCTATGGTATGAACGAATACTTTAACCAAGGAACAAAAAGCGTTGCTGTACATGTCAAACTTGATGCAACGAGAGGCACAAACCTCTTTGATGGCATGTATGTATCCGGTCAAATAGCGATCGGACGCCAGCTTTGTGTTGCGCTTCCTAACAAAGCTATTGTTAATATAGAAGGAAAACAATATATCTTTGCACTCAATAAACAGCCAAGAAATGGAGAATACAGTTTTTCACGACATGAAGTGACAACAGGAGTCAGCAATGACGGATATACTGAGGTTTCACTCTGCAAGCACATACAGAATGGACAAAAGATAGTGACTGATAATGCTTTCTACCTGGCATCGCAGATTGGCGATCATGGAGAAGAAGATTAATGTCCGGAAATTAAAATTATTAATCAATTTACAAATTTAAAAGGACATCATGTTTCAGAAACTAATTACAAGTTCCATCAAGCACAAGTTTGTGGTAGGTTTCCTCACTATATCGCTTATAGTTTGGGGACTTTGGTCGTTGGCTACATTGCCGTTTGACTCTACACCAGACATCACCGATAATCAGGTTCAAGTAATTACCCAAGCACCTTCCCTGGGTGCCCAGGAAGTCGAACAATATGTAACCACTCCTATCGAGATGGCATTGGCCAATATACCACGCCTTCAAGAACGAAGGAGCATTTCCAGAAGCGGATTATCAGTTATAACATTAATCTTTGATGACCAGGCAGATATCTATTGGGCCCGTTCTCAAGTAAGTCAGGTTTTAAACGACGCAGTAAAAGAGTTGCCAAAGAACACATCTACAGAAATGGGACCCATCGCTACTGCGCTGGGAGAAATATATCACTATACAGTACGAACCAAGAAAGGGTATGAAAACAAGTATTCCCTCACGCAACTTCGCACGATCCAAGATTGGATTGTCAGAAAACAACTTTCAGGAACTCCTGGTGTTGCAGAAGTGAGCGGTTGGGGAGGATTTGTCAAACAGTACGAAGTAGCCGTCAACACAGACCGATTGAATGCCAATGGAATAACAGTATCCGAAGTCTTCGACGCCTTGCAAAAGAACAACGCCAATACCGGTGGAAGCTATATTGAGCAAAACTCAAACCAATACTACATCCGTGCTATTGGTGTGGCCAAGACTTTTGATGATATTGCCAATATACCTGTAAAGAATGTCAACGGAATAACAATAAAAGTCGGCGACATTGCCAAGGTACAGGAAGGTCACGCAACCCGTTTTGGTGCCGTTACGAGAAATGGCGAGGGAGAAGTCGTAGCCGGAATAGCTATCATGCTCAAAGGAGAAAACTTCCAAGAAGTAAGCAAAAATGTCAAGTCAAGAATTGCCCAGATTCAGAAATCCCTCCCAGAAGGTGTCATCATAGAACCTTTCATTGACCGTACAAATCTTGTAAAGCGTGTTGAGGGAACCATAGAGCACAACTTGATCATGGGAGGCCTCATTGTCATCTTTGTATTGGTCATTTTCTTAGGAAACTGGAGAGCAGGACTGGTTGTTGCAAGCGTCATTCCACTCAGTATGCTATTCGCTTTTGGAATGATGAAGACCTTTGGCATAGATGGCAACCTGATGAGTTTAGGAGCCATTGATTTCGGTATGATTGTGGATTCTGCAGTCATTATTGTGGAAGCCGTAGTTACCCATATCAACCAAAAAACTCAGAAGACGAGCCTCACGCAAGCCGAGATGGATGAAGAAGTTCATTTCTCTGCTTCACGTATCAGGCAAAGTGCAGCCTTCGGTGAAATCATGATTATGATTGTATATGTTCCTTTGATGACCTTAGTGGGCATTGAAGGCAAGATGTTCCGTCCGATGGCTCTCTCTGTATTTTTTGCCATACTCGGTGCCTTCATATTGTCACTTACGTATGTTCCGATGGCAAGTAGCCTCTTCCTTAGCAAGAAAATCAGCAAGAAAGAGACTTTCGCCGACAAGATGGTCAAGAAAATACAGCAATGGTATCTTCCTGTCCTCAACTGGGTACTGAAACAAAACAAGAACGTGATAACAGGTGCCGTTGCTTTGTTCTGTGTCAGTCTTGTGGCATTCAAGTTTCTTGGAGGAGAATTTATTCCAAGTTTGGAAGAAGGGGATTTTGCCGTAGAAATGAGTATGTCGCAAGGAACTTCTCTCTCGCAAATGGTAGAAAGTTGTACCAAGGCTGAGAAACTGCTGAGGGCTGAATATCCGGAAGTGAAACAAGTCGTTAGCCGTATAGGAAGTGCCGAGATTCCAACTGACCCAATGCCTGTTGAAAGAGCGGACATCATGATTTCACTCAAGCCAAAAGCAGAATGGACTTCCGCTGAAACAACAGAAGAACTCATGGAAAAGATGGAAGAAACACTCCATACGATTCCGGGATTAGAGGCTGAAATATCACAGCCTATCCAAATGCGTAATAACGAGTTGCTGACTGGCATCAAGCAAGACGTTGCAATCAAAATATTTGGAGATGATCTGGATGAACTCACCAAGTTAGGAGAACATGTAGGCAAGATGATTAGTGGCATCCAGGGAGTAAGTGGAACATCTGTGGAACAAGTTTCTGGTTTACCGCAGATTCAAGTGGTATATAATCATGAACGGATGGCGGAATACGGAATCAACGTTGATGACATCAATCAAGTGCTTGAAACTTCATTTGCGGGCGGAATAGCCGGTTCCATTTATGAAGGAGAACGGAAATTTGACATTGTATTGAGGTTAGATAATAACGACCGCAATGTTTCATCTATCCAAAATCTTGCCATCCCAATAGGTTCCGGGGAAACAATTCCATTGACCCAGGTTGCAGATATCATTTACGAACCCGCTCCAGCACAAATCTCTCACGAAAATGGTGCGCGACGTATCTATGTCGGTTTCAACATAAAAGGAAGAGATGTGCAGAGTACGGTGGATGAAATACAGAATCTGCTGGATGCAAAACTGAAGTTGCCGGAAGGATATTATTATACCTATGGTGGCGAGTTCCAGAATTTACAGAGTGCAATTACCCGATTGATGATAGTAGTGCCATTGGCGCTTATCATTATCTTCCTGTTACTTTATGCAACAGTAAAAAACGTAAGAGAAAGTCTGTTCGTATTCTCGGCAATTCCATTGGCTGCCATTGGTGGAGTATGGGCATTATGGTTTAGAGGTATGCCATTCTCTATTTCTGCCGGAGTTGGATTCATTGCCCTGTTTGGTGTTGCAGTTCTTAACGGAATTGTACTCATCGGTGAGATGAATCAAATGCAGAAGAATCAGTTGTCATCAGCAGTAGAGTCCGGGCGCGGCAACACCCAACTTATTCACGAAAGAATAATTGACAGTTGCATGATCAGACTCCGCCCTGTATTAATGACTGCACTCGTAGCATCGTTAGGATTTTTACCGATGGCTTTGTCACACGGAGATGGAGCTGAGGTACAAAGACCTTTGGCTACCGTTGTTATCGGCGGACTCATCACTTCTACATTATTGACTTTGTTGGTTTTACCGGCAATTTACAAAACGTTTACTAAGAAATAGTTATATGAAAAGAGCAATAATATATATTACTTTGTTGTGTTTGTGTAGCAATATGCAAGCACAACACAAAGTACTCAATTTACAACAATGCCTGAATATGGCATACGAAAAAAATTATAAGATTCTTGCAGCAAACAAGTCGATAGAACGTGCCAAAAACCTTCAGGCCACAGCATGGGATATTGACAAAACCGATTTGACGCTGTCACAGGATCCTACATCAGGCGGAAGTACGGACAATTCCATTTCCCTCACTCAAAGTATAGAATTTCCAACTCTTTATATTGCAAAGAACAAGCAATTAAAAGCGGAAACTCAAGCTGAAAAGAGTAAGAAGAATGTAGTATTGTCTGAACTTATTTATCAGATTAAAAGCAATTACTATCAGTTGATATATGAATATGAACGTTTAAACATTCTCAACAAGCAGGACAGCATCCTCAACCGTTATCGGACAATAGCTGAAGCGCGATTCAAGGCAGGAGAAACACGCCAACTGGAATTACTTTCAGCCAATAGGATGCATCGTGAAAACAAGTTGGAGATGACGAATGTCCTCAGCGGAATCGAAAGTAAGCAACTCCTATTATCCGGTTTGGTAAATAGTAATGAACCCATCAAACCAGCAGACCGGAATTTAGTAGCATTGGATTGGGTACAAAACAGTTTCAACTACCAGCTTACTCCAGAAGGACAATATGCGCAAGACAGGATTACTGTAGCAGACAAAGCAGTCAGCGTAGCAAAAAACGGCTATGCACCCTCTCTCAGTCTTTCTCTTCGCAACCAGATGGTCATCTCCTCATGGGATCCATATCATGTCAACAGAAACAGGTTTGAAGGAGGCAACTTTATGGGATTTGAAGTTGGAGTGGGGATTCCACTCTTTTATGGTGCAACCAAAGCCCGAATCAAGGCTGCCAAAAAAGATAAAGAAATTGCAGAATATGAAATCAAGCAAGAGCAGTTGGATAAGCAACAAGAATATCATGCATGCTTGAGTAAGTGCAATGAAGCATTTGTCCGAATGAAATATTATCAGGAGGAAGGCAAGCAAAACAACCAGAAACTGGAAGAAATGAGCCAGGCAGAATATGAAAATGGCGAAATATCATATATTGAATATGTTGAAGCGCTGAACAACAGCATTGACTTCTACATGAAGAAAGCTGCAGCAATCAATGACTATAATCAAAGCGTCATCGAATTACAAAAACTGATGGGGAACCAGATTTCTTCTGAAGGAAAGAAATGAGGCAGACATCCATATGATGATAGATGAAATCTCATGACGACAGACGCAATGAATACAAGTTATACAAAACATTGTATTCTCATATTTGGAAACATATCATAAATTGTAAAGACAATGAGTGAACCTTTAGCAGAAAGAATGCGACCACGTTCTCTTGACGACTACGTTGGCCAAAAACACTTAGTAGGTGAAGGAGCCATACTCCGTAAAATGATAGATGCAGGAAGAATTTCCTCTTTTATTCTTTGGGGACCTCCTGGTGTAGGCAAAACAACATTGGCACAAATTATCGCTCACACGCTCAAAGTACCTTTCTATACTTTGAGCGCTGTGACAAGCGGTGTAAAGGATGTCAGGGAAGTGATAGAAAGAGCCAAAAACAACCGTTTTTTTGACTCCGCTTCTCCTATACTGTTTATTGACGAAATCCATCGTTTCTCCAAAAGTCAGCAAGACTCATTATTGGGTGCAGTAGAGAAAGGCATCGTTACCCTCATCGGAGCAACCACAGAGAATCCTTCCTTTGAGGTAATACGGCCTTTACTTTCCCGGTGCCAACTTTACGTTCTGAAACCTTTAGGAAAAGACGACTTACAGGGGCTTCTTGAAAGAGCGATCCATAAAGATGTTATTCTCAAAGAGAAAGACATAACGTTGAAGGAAACGAGTGCAATGCTGAGGTATAGTGGAGGCGATGCCCGCAAACTGCTGAATATTTTGGAATTGATCGTGAATTCTTTCTCTTCGGATGAAATAATCATCACAGACGAGGTAGTAGAAAGAGAACTTCAGCAAAATCCTCTTGCTTATGACAAACAGGGAGAAATGCATTATGACATTATCTCTGCTTTCATCAAGAGTATCCGGGGAAGTGATCCTGATGCTGCATTATATTGGATGGCAAGAATGATAGAAGGAGGGGAGGACCCGCAATTCATTGCAAGAAGAGTGGTCATCAGTGCCAGCGAGGACATCGGACTTGCCAATCCGAATGCTTTACTCTTGGCAAATGCGGCTTTTGATACGGTCATGAAAATCGGATGGCCTGAAGCACGGATTGCATTAGCCGAAGCGGTGGTTTATCTGGCCACCAGTCCTAAGAGTAACAGTGCATATTTAGGCATCAATGCAGCAATAGCAAGAGTGCGGGAAACGGGAAATCTTCCTGTTCCGCTGCATATCCGAAATGCTCCAACCCAATTAATGGCAGAATTGGGCTACCATGACGGATATAAATATCCACATGACTATCCTGGGCACTTCACCAGCCAACAATATCTTCCGAGTGAAATTCAAAATGAGAGATTCTGGCATGCGCAGCACTCTCCTAATGAAGAGAAATTATATAATTGGATGGTAACTTGTTGGGGAGATAGATTCAAGGAATAATACGTTCAATCAATCAAAATATAACAAAAACATTAGTAGGAGAATAATGAAATGATAATCAATCATGACCCGGAATTTGTCATTACACTACAACGTGTAATAGAATTCATAGGAACATTTGCCTTTGCATTGTCAGGCATAAGACTCGCAGCCAGCAAACATTACGACTGGTTGGGAGGCTTTGTATGCGGTATTGCTGTGGCAATAGGAGGAGGAACCATACGAGATGTCATGTTAGGTGTAAGACCTTTCTGGATGCTAAGTCCGATATACATGATATGTACGCTATTTGCACAGTGTGTCGTAATAGTATGCCACCATTATCTCAGACGTCTGGATGCTACTTGGTTTTTATTCGACACACTCGGTTTGGCCCTATTCAATATAGCGGGTATTCAAAAAACATTGGAATGTGGCTTCCCATTTTGGGTTGCTATCATTATGGGATGCATTACGGGAGCTGCCGGAGGAGTGATCAGAGATGTGCTGCTCAACGAAGAACCTGTGATCTTCAGAAAGGAAATATACGCTATGGCTTGTGTGGTGGGAGGACTCACATACTGGTTGCTGAGCTGGTTGCAGGTTAGCCTATATATCACGGTCATTGCCACATTTGCTATCGTTTGCGCAATCCGATTCTTGGCAGTAAAATACCATATTTCTCTGCCAAAATTAAGAGATGAAGAATAAACAAATAATATAAAACAAGATGTATAAGAATCTAATCATTTTTGCGATGGCCCTTTTCCTTACATTGGGCGCATCAGCACAAAACAAACGTGAATTCCGTGGCGCATGGATCCAATGTGTCAATGGTCAATTCATGGGCAAAAGCACCCAACAGATCCAGTCTATGCTCAGCAAACAACTGGACGAGTTGGAAAAAGATGGTGTCAATGCCATTATCTTTCAAGTGAGAGCGGAATGTGATGCCCTCTATGAGAGTCAACTGGAACCATGGAGTAAATTCCTGACAGGAATCCAGGGACAGGCTCCGAATCCTTATTGGGACCCTTTGGCATGGATGGTTGAACAATGCCATAAAAGAGGAATGGAAATTCATGCCTGGATCAATCCATACCGCGCCAAACATGGATCCACAAGCATGTCACAAGTTAGCAAGAACAGTGTTGTTGTCAAACAACCTAAATTATGCTTTTCCTATGATAATTTAGTGCTCCTCAATCCTGGTTTGCAAGAATCTGCAGATTATATCTGCAAAGTGGCAGCCGACATCGTCAGCAGATATGATGTGGACGGTTTCCATATAGATGACTATTTCTATCCTTATCCAGTAGCAGGCAAACAGATTCCAGACCAAGCCTTGTTTCAGCAGAACTCTCATGGTTATTGGAATATTGGAGATTGGAGAAGAGATAATGTAAGCAGATTCGTAAAGCAATTAGGGGAGACCATTCATCATATTAAACCTTGGGTAAAATTCGGTGTTTCTCCTTTTGGTATTTATCGCAATAAAAGAAATGATCCGAATGGTTCTGAAACGAATGGTTTGCAGAATTTTGATGACCTTTATGCCGATGTACTTTTGTGGGTGAATAACGGTTGGATAGACTACTGCGTTCCTCAATTGTATTGGGAAATCGGACATAAGGCTGCTGATTATAAAACCCTGATCACCTGGTGGAACAAACATGCAGGTAAAAGACCTTTGTTTATTGGCGAAGACATTGAACGAACAGCCAAGTTTGCTGACCCTGCAAATCCAAGAAGTCATCAGCTTCCTGCCAAGCACAAGTTGCACCAGCAAATGCAGAATGTAAAGGGCACTGTGTTGTGGTACGCTCAGACTGCAGCCGACAATGTGGGAAATATCGGTCATACTTTGAGAGATTTCTATTGGAAATATCCAGCATTACCACCTCTCATGACTTTCTTGGATAATAAAAGTCCAAAAGCCGTCAGAAGTCTGAAACTGAAATGGACAGAGCAGGGACCGATGTTGAATTGGAAGGCTCCTAAAGGAAAAAAATGGGGTGATGTGGCCAATAGATTTGTTGTCTATCAATTTAAGGAAGGTGAGCCTGTTGACTTAAACGATGCATCCAAAATCATCAAGATCACCTACGATTCCAACGTGAAAGTACCATACATCAAGGATGGTAAAACCACCTACATTGTAACCGCATTAGACAGGGTGGGCAACGAAAGTAAAGGCAAGAAGAAGAAAATCAAATTCTAAACTATACTTTTCATTAAAAATAAAGGGTGTGCCATAAGTTCATGACACACCCTCTTTATATTTTTATTGATATTGTCGAAGAGCTGATAACAATTCTATATTCTCACTCTTTTTACCGATCGTAATTCGCAGGCAGTTCTCACAAAGCTGCACTCTATTTCTAT
>OJAW01000870.1_pt1 | contig 19174 bp, 23 predicted proteins | sample 1589151 | NCBI WGS metagenome assembly OJAW01 (sample SAMN03283290) | human gut metagenome | biome: human-associated habitat; material: feces | host: Homo sapiens | place: Peru | collected 2012
GTTGATAGGCTAGAGGTGGAAGCGTAGTGATACGTTGAGCTGACTAGTACTAATAATACGACAATTTAACTATTTAATTATTTAAATATTATTTTGATGAAGCATTATCAAGTTTTTAAAGGACAAAATCCTTTGTATGTGACGATAGCTTAGTGGACACACCTCTTCCCATCCCGAACAGAGAAGTTAAGCACTAATACGCCGACGATAGTGTATGCGAAAATAGGTAGTTGCATACTTTTTTTATGTCAAAAAATAAACTGAATAATGTTTATTGTAAAGATTAGTATTTACTCTTGTATTACTAATCGTTTTTTTTTATAATAAAAATGGTGATAAAATGAATTTTAAGTATGTCTCAAAGAATATTAATGATACCTTAACTTTAGCAGAGAACTTTGAAAGTGAAAAGTTTGAAAATATGGTTATATGCTTAGATGGAGAATTAGGAAGTGGTAAAACCGTATTTGTAAAAGGATTTGCTAAAGCATTAGGAATTGAAGAAAATATTACAAGTCCAACTTTCAATATAATAAAGGAGTATATAAATGGAGAAATGCCTCTTTATCATATGGATGTTTATAGACTAGATGAATTAAATGAAGATATTGGTATAAGAGATTATTACAATAAAGGAGGAATAACAATAATTGAATGGTCGGAACTCATAAAAAATGACTTACCTGATGAAAGATTAGAAATTAAATTTAAAATTATTGACGAAAATACTCGTGTATTAATATTTAATCCTTATGGAAAGAAGTATGAAGAACTATGTGAATCAGTTCTTTAAAGGAGGTATATAATGACTTTATTTATAGATACTCATTTTAGTGATGTGTATATAGTTTTATACGAAAATGGAACAGTAATTAAAGAAAAATTAGTAAAAGACGAACGTCAAAATAGCAAAGTTATTATGCCTACAATAAAAAAAATATTAGGTAAAAAAATACCAAATGATATATTAGTAGTAAATGGACCTGGATCATTTACAGGAGTTAGAGTTGGTGTTACAATTGCAAAAGGACTAGCACAAAACTTAAATATTCCAATACGATGTATTTCTTCTTTAGAATGTTTAGCAAGTTCAGTTGAAGATTCAGAAAAAATAGTAGCATTTAGTGATAACAATGGTTATTATGTAGGTATTTTTGATGAGAATATTAATTTAATTGGAAATTATGAATACATAAATAATAATGAATTTTTTGAATTTTCAAAATTATATGAAGTAAAAATTAACCCAAATTATAACATAAAAAAAATTATAGATTATGGTTTGTCTAAAGAACCAATTAACTATCATTTAGTAAATCCTGTTTATATTAAGAAAATTGATGTTGAAAAATGATAAGAAAAGCGGTAAAAAATGACATTCAAAGTATTAATGAGTTGGGAAGTACAATGTTTAATAACTTTCTTAACAAATTTAATATAAATGAATATTTAGAAAATACAAATTACATTATTTTGGTTGATAAAGAAAATAGTAAATTAAATGCATTTTTAATTTGTTATAAAAATATTGACTTTTATGAATTAGAACTAATAATAGTAGATGAAAAAGAAAGAAACAAAAAAATTGGCAGTGAATTATTAAACAATTTAATTATAAATAATTTAAAAAAAGATGATAAAATCTTATTAGAAGTAAAAACAAATAATGTAAATGCCATAAAGCTTTATAACAAATTTAACTTTAAAGTAATATCAATTAGAAAAAAATATTATGGCGATGAAGACGCCTATGTAATGAAGATGGTGATAGATTGAAAGATATAAATATATTAAGTATAGAAACCTCATGTGATGAAACAAGTATAGCAATTGTAAAAAATGGTAATGAAGTTGTAGCATTAACAATATTAACTCAAATGGATACTCATGCAAACTATGGTGGAGTAGTTCCAGAAATTGCCTCAAGAATGCATACAGAAAACATTACTATGGTTTTAGAGGAAACTTTAAAAAAAGCAAATATGAAAGTTTCAGATTGTGATGCAATAGCAGTAACATATGCACCAGGTTTACTTGGTTCTTTGCTTGTTGGAGTTGAATTTGCCAAAGTTCTATCATATGTATATAAGTTACCACTTATAAAAGTAAACCATTTAGTAGGACATATTTATGCAAACAAAATAGGAGATCATCTTAACTTCCCATGCTTAGCACTTGTAATAAGTGGTGGACATACAGAGTTAATTAAAATGACAGGTGATTACGAATTTGAAAAACTTGGAGAAACGCAAGATGATGCTATAGGAGAAGCATTTGATAAAGTTGCAAGAGTTATTGGCTTAAAATATCCAGGTGGACCAAATATTGAAAGATTAGCTAAAGAAGGAAGTCCAACATATAAATTACCGATACCTGTCAATGATAAAACATATAATTTCAGTTATAGTGGATTAAAAAGTAGTGTTATAAATATAGTTAATACTGAAAGAATGAAAGGTAATAAAATTAGAGAAGCAGATTTAGCATGTTCTTTTCAAACTGCAGCGGTTGATGAATTAAAAAGAAAATTAGAATTAGCACTAGAAGAGACAGATATTAAAAATGTCATAATAGCTGGAGGTGTTTCTGCTAATAATTATCTAAGAGAAGAACTTAATAAACTTTGTGAAAAACATGAAGCCAAATTAGTATTACCAGAATTTATTTATTGTACTGATAATGCTGCTATGATAGGAGCTGCAGCATATCCATTATATTTAAAAAAAGACTTTGCAGATTTAGACTTAAATCCCTCATCTCAAATAGATATTTGTTAATGTTGAAAACATTATACTTATCAACAAAACTTTATAAATTAACTTAATGTTTTATTTAAAATTAAAATATGATATAATATGAGCACATGGGGTAGTTTGGTTTCGACATATAAAAACTAGAAATGATTGCAAGTGGTAGACATACCTTAAATGTACAAAAAAATAAATAACGAAACTAATTATAGTTTTGCTCCAGTATACGCTTAATTAGCGCGGAGTACTTTAAATAGTTTTTTCTTATAGGAACTATTTAAGGGTAATCATATATAAGATATATTATTTTATATGATTAATGTAAAATAACGAAATCTTAAATTAATCTAGTTATAAAGAAAGTGTGTTGGATCTGTCTTTATAATAATTATAAATTCCAACTAAACTTGTAGATATTGTTTTATAGATTATATTGGACACGAGTTCAAATCTCGTCTACTCCACCAAATTGATAATTTACCTCGTATCAACGAGGTTTTATTATAAATGAAAGGAATTTATTTATGATAGAAGTAGTAGGAACAATTTTTATAAAAAATAAACAAATACTTATAGATAAACCAAGAAAAAGACCAACATACCAAATGATTGGCGGTAAAGTAGAAAAAAATGAAACTCCAATAGAAGCAGCAATAAGAGAATGTCACGAAGAACTCGGGTCAGAAGCAATATTTGATGAAACTTTATTTGAAGAAATAATGTCATTTAATGAAATTGCAACAAGTGATGGAAAAACTCCTATAAAATTTTATGTCTTTATTTATAACGGAGAATTAAAGGGAAATTTAACGGCATCCAAAGAAATAGAAAGTTTTATGTGGTATGATTCATCAATTAATCCAAAAATTTTATCAAATACTTTAAAAAATGAAGTAATACCTTATTGTACATCAAAAAAATTAATTAAATAACAAATAAAATTTGCTAATAAATAAGATTTATTATACAATATAAGTGGTGATAGTATGAGTAGTGTTTATGAACATATACGTAAATTTAATGAAAAATTTCCTGGAGGAATAGCATGGAGAGTAAAAAAACATGCACAAGTAATTGAAGATTATCTAGATAATGATGAAGAAGTTTTATATGCCTTTTGTGGTCAAAAAAATGACAGTTTTTCAGATATATTTAATACTTTTGTGTTTGTACTTACCAATAAAAGACTTCTTATGGGTCATAAGAGATTAATATGGGGGAGTTTTTTATATACCGTAACACCAGAATTATATAACGATATGCAAATTTATAGTGGACTTATTTGGGGTAAAATCACAATTGATACTGTAAAAGAAGTAATAGTAATATCAAACTTACCAAAAAGAAGTTTAGACGAAATTGAGACAAATGTTTCAACATTTATGTATGAAGCAAAGAAAAAATATGTCAAAAACCAAGAATAAATTAATACTTTTTGTATTTTTTTTAGTAAGTATATTCTTAATTTACTTTTATTTCAGTAATAAACCAACAAATTATGAAAAAAATTATAATATAAATTCATTTAAAATAAGTGAGAAATATAAAAAAGAAAATAACAATTATTATTTTAAAATTTCTTATAAAAATGTAATCTATCCATATGAAATAAGTACAAAATTTCAAAAGAAAAGATTGTTAATAAACGATATAAAAGTTATAGAAAATGATGAGTACATTTGTATCCTACCTGTAAGTAAAAAAATTTCATTTTATCCATTATGTAGTAATGAAAAAGGAATATTTGTTTACAACGAAAAAACCTATGACAAAATTTTTTATAAATTTGAATCATATAAAAAAGAAAATATTAAAGCAAATCAAATTAAAGTAAATTATTTAAATGATAAAAATTATCTTATATATAATTACAAAGGATACACATTTATTAACAAGGAAAAGAATTTTAATATTGAACTTTTCGATAAAGACAAATACGAAATAACTTTGGTTTACTATAAAGATAATAAACTTTTAACTGCAGATTATTCAGAAAATTATTATTTTTCAAAATTAAATTTAATAAATTTAGATAATGGTGAAAAAGAAACTATTGATAGTGATTATGAAATATCTTTTGATAGTATTTTTATTGGGGAATATAAAAATAATGTATACTTATTAGATAAAAAAGAACAAGTAGAATATGAAATTAATTTAAAGAAAAAGAACGTTAATAAAATACCATTTAAAGTTTTAAAAGATAATAAATTTATTGAAACAACCTATAATAAAATACTAAATAATAAAATGTATTTCTTTAAAGATAGTACTAGTAAATATATAATTGATAATAAAACATTATATAGATTAATAGATAATATTAAAGTAAAAATTACAGATAAAGAAATATCTAAAATAATAAAAGTTGATAATGACACTATATACTACTTAAGCAATGATGAATTATATTTTCATAATATGAAATATAGTGAAGTTAATCTCATGACTTATAGTGAATGGCAATTTAATAACACAAATGCAATATTCATTTCAGAATAACAAATTTGTGTTTTTTTCATACCTTATATTAGAGGTGTAAAGATGTTTGAAAGTTACAAATTAAATAAAGGTGAAGATTTATTTTCAGTAGCTAATAAATTTAATACAACAGTAAAGACAATACAAGATTTAAATAGAATATATTACCTAGATGATATAAGAGAAAATATGGAATTAATTGTTCCTAAAGAAGCAAAAGAGTATTTTAATTATTATGTAGTTGAAAAAGGTGATAGTTTATATGCAATTTCAAGAAAATATAATATCAATCCAGAGTTACTTGCTAGTATAAATGGTTTAAAAATGGATGAGTATATTTATCCAAATGAACAAATAATTATACCCAAAAGTGGGTACTCATATTACATAACAGCTGATGATGATACTCTAGATACAGTAGCAAATGTTTTTAAATCCAACAAAGAAAAAGTAATAAATGAAAATAAAAATATATATTTATTACCAGGTCAATTACTTGTAAATAAAAAATAGGATTTAATTAAAAATTCAATTATGTTATTATATAAATAGAGAGTGATTTATGAAAAGAAAAGTATTTATATTAATAATCATAATTTTTTTTAGTTTCATATTTATATTATCAATAAAAAAAGAAAACATACAATCAGGAACAAGACCAAAAAATAATAAACCAAATATAACATCATTAAATCTTTCTATAGTAGGAGATTTATTATTTGAAAGTCCTTTTTATAGTGCAGTAGAAAAAGGTTATGATAAAAATGAATATTTTAAAGAAGTAAAAGAAGTATTTAAAAATGATGATTTAACTATTGGCAATATGGAAGTTGTAATCGGTAATGAAAGTTTAAAAGTAAGTGGAGATGGTTATAATTTTTGTGCTCCATCTTATATAGGAGACATAGTTAGTGAATCTGGATTTGATGTTTTAGGTACTGCTAATAATCATACAAATGATAGAGGATTAGATGGTATAAATAGTACTATAGATTATTTTAAAAATAAAAACATAATGACAGTTGGAACATATAAAAATGAAAATGATAGAAATAACTTTAGGATTGTTGAAAAAAAAGATATTAAAATAGGTTTCCTTGCGTATACCTACGGAACAAATATAAAAATTAAAGAAGAATACAGAGATTTAGTAGGACTTTTTAAAGATCCGGATACAAAAGAGATATCAAATGAGTATAAAGAAATATTAAAAAAAGAGATAACAGAATTAAGAAGTAATGTTGATGTAGTTATAGTGCTTATGCATTGGGGAATAGAATTTACATTTAATCCAAATGAAGAGCAAAAATCATTGGCAAAATATTTAAATGAATTAGGAGTAGACATAATTATTGGAAGTCATTCACATTCCATTCAACCCATAGAAGAAATCATAGGTAATGATAAAAAAACACTTTGCTTTTATTCTTTAGGTAATTTTACAAGCCAAGATGATGATATAGCACGAACAAAAAAAGGTTATGAAACCTTTGATAATGCTTATCAATTTGGATTACTGGCAACATTAAAAATAACTAAAAATAATAATAACATTATGTTAGAAGAAATTAAAACTACTCCAATAATTAATTATTTTGATCAAAATATGTCAAACTTTAAGCTCTTACCTATAAATGAATATACAAAAGAATTAGAAGAAAGTCATAACAGATATAACTTAGGGTTTACAAAAGATTTTGTAACAGATACTTATGAACAAGTTATTAGTAAAAATTACAGATAACAATAAAATACATTTTTTCCATCAACATATGGAGCAGGTGCTGAATTAATCTAAAAATCATATAACATAAAGTAAACTTAAAATAAATTAGGCTTACTTTTTTAGTATCTTTTTCTCCACTAAGATTTACTTTTTTATTAATTCTTGATATTATTAATAATAGGAGAATATAATTATGGTATTTAAGAAACCCTATGCATTTTTAATAAAACATTTTAGATTATTAAACCTTATTTTAGGTATATTATCTTCTTATATTTTATATAAAACAATAAGTATAAGACTTTTTTTCGTTGAATACATAAAAAATAATTATAGTGGTAATTATTATAGTGGATTTTATGAACAATATATTTCTTTATACACATTTACATCTATAATACTTGTTTTAATTGGATTATTAGCAATATTCATATTATTTAGGTATAAGAAAAAACCAACTAAATTTTATTTATTTAGTATTATTTACTATGCTCTATTAATTATTTTCTTCATATATGCAAAAGGAATAATGATTACACTTGAAACCACTCCAATAGATGCAGAATTATCAAGGGTATATCGAGATCTAACAACCATAATATTTTTACCACAACTTTATTTAATGGTAATGTATTATATAAGAGGTCTTGGGTTTAATTTAAAAAAATTTGATTTTGAAAGAGATTTAAAAGAATTAGAAATAGATTCTAAAGATAATGAAGAAATTGAAATAGTATTTAAAAATAACTTTTTTAAATATGCAAGACAAATAAGAAAAACATTTAGAGAATTTACTTATTATTTAAAAGAAAATAAATTTGTATTATCAATAGTAATTATAGTAATTATTGCTGTAATTACATTCATAATATATATGGCATTTCCAGAAGTATTTGATAAAAGATTTGTACAAGGAGAAACATTTACTAATAGAGGCTTAAATTACAGAGTGGAAGATAGCATAGTTACAAACATAGATTATAAAGGAGATAACATAATCAAAAAAGGTTATTATGTAGTAATAAAACTTTATGTTGAGAACACTACAGATGATAAAATTAAACTAGATTTTAATGCCTTTAGATTAGAAATAGACAATAAATATTTATATCCTACTAAAGATTTAGGAATAAACTTTATTGATTATGCTGACAATATTACGAAAGAAGACATTGAAGCTAAAGAATCATTTGTATATCCATTAATATTTAAAATAGATAATACAGAAGTTAGAAAAAATTATAAATTAAAAATAGACTATAATATTCATAAAAATAATGAAGGATTATTTATAGGAAGTTATAACTATGTAACAATCGCACCAATAGTAATAAGTAAATCTATTGAAGAAAAAGAAGTTGGTATAGATGAAAAATTAAGTTTTTCAAGCAGTAATTTAAAAAATAGTTATTTGCTGTTAAAAAATATTCAAATAGTAGATAATTATATGTATGAATACGAAAATTGTGTTAATAAAGAATGTCATACTTATAATGGTATAGTAAGTATAGATTATACGCAAAATAATAAAACATTAATAGTAGCAGATTTTGAATATGAACTTGATAAAAATATTCCATATTACAACTATGATAAAACAGTTTCTTCTTTTATTACTTCATTTGTTAAAGTAAAATATACTATGGATGGTACAATAAAAACAGCATATGTTAGAAATATGATACCAATAAATCTAAAAGACAAATTTATAATTGAAACAACAAGTGAAATAAAAAAATCCAATAATGTTTACGTAGTAGTTACTATTAGAAATAAAGAATATAGAATAAAAATTAAGTAGGTGATAATGTGAAAGAAAAATATATAGAACTTTTGTTAAATAGATGTTTAAAAGTAGATAGTGATAGTACACTTTTTATAAATTATAATGTAATAAATAAAGATTTTGTAGATGAATTAATAGAGTATGCTAAAAAAATAGGAATAAAAGACATTTATTTAGATGAAGAAAATACTAATGCTATCCATGAGTTTTTAGAAAATAACAGTTTAGAAGAAATAAAAAATAGTGATTATTTTAATTCGAGTATTTGGGATGAATATGCCAAAAAAGGCTCAGCATTTTTAATGTTAAATGCTGAAATGCCTCATGTTATGGATGACATTGATAGTGAAAAAATATCTTTAAGTGCATTTATAAAAAGAAATACAAAACCACTTTATAAAGAAAGACAATTAAAAGGTGAGATTCCTTGGTGTATAGCAGCACTTCCAAATGAATTATGGGCAAAAGATATTTTTCCAAATAGTGAAAATCCAATGGAAGATTTTTGGCATAACCTAAGTAAAATTTGTATGTTAGATACCGAAAATCCAATAGAAAGTTGGAATGCATTTTTAAATAGTCAAAAAGAGTCAGTAAAAAAGTTAAATGAGTTAAATATTAAAAAGCTGCATTATAGTAATTCTTTAGGAACAAATCTTACATTAACACTACCAGATGATGTTTTATGGTGTAGCGCTGAAGAAGGTAATTATATTGTTAATATGCCAAGTTATGAAATATTTACTTCTCCAGATTATAGATATACTGAAGGTATAGTTTATAGTACAAAACCACTTTTGTATAGTAATAGATTAATTGAAGATTTTTGGTTAAAATTTAAAAATGGAAAAGTAGTAGATTATGATGCCAAAATAGGAAAAGATATATTAAAAGGAATTATTTCAACAGATGATTACTCATGTTTTTTAGGAGAATGTGCATTAGTTAACTATAATTCACCAATAAGTGAATCAAATATTATTTTTAAAAGTACTTTATTTGATGAAAATGCTTCTTGTCATTTAGCATTAGGAACAGGATTTAATGAATGTATTAAAAACTCTAAAAATTTAACAAAAGAAGAAATAAATGAAAAAGGTATTAATTATTCTAAAACACATATTGATTTCATGATTGGTTCAAGAGATATGCTCATCGAAGCTGAGTGTAAAGATAAAAAAATGGTAACTATAATGCAAGATGGAAATATAGTATTATAATAAAAATGTTAGAAAGTTAAAATTTCTAACATTTTTTATAGATTTTTAATTTCATTTTCTATTGATTCTTCACTAATTTCTATTGCTTTTATGCATTTTTCAAATAGTTCATTCAACTCCCAACCTAACATTTCACATCCGTTTTTTATAACATCCCTAGAACATCCTCTAGCAAATGTTTTATCTTTAAACTTTTTCTTAAGAGTAGACACTTCCATACCTTGAGCATTGTGTGTTGGTCTCATACTAATTAAAGATGCAATTATACCAGTTAATTCATCAGTAGCATAAAGTACTTTTTCCATAAAATGTATTGGTTCTACATCAGTACATAAACTATAACCATGACTGCAAACAGCATGTATAAGTTCATCGCTTGCATCTATTTCTTTTAATAATGAAATACATTTGTAGCAATGCTCTTCGGGTGCTATTTCATAATCAACGTCATGTAAAAGACCAACAATACCCCAAAATTCAGAGTCGTAATTATTTTCTTCAGCAATATATCTCATAATACTTTCAACCATTAATCCATGTCTAATATGATACTCTTCTTTATTGTATATTTTTAATAATTCTAAAGCTTTTTCTCTATTCATAACATCACTCAGATTTCATTTTAACACTCAGTTTATTACTAGTCAAATGAGCATACATTCTCTAATAATATAGGCAATAAAAAAAGTCCTAAAAAGAACTTTAATTATAATAATTGGAGGAGCCGGCCGGATTTGAACCGGCGATGACGGTGTTGCAGACCGGGGCCTTACCACTTGGCTACGGCTCCATTATTAATATATTATATTTCAAACTCACAATAATATTCTAACTTAATATTATATAATTGTCAATTTGTTTTTAAACTAAACTAGTTATTCGTTGATTTTCATTTGGATGTACTTTTTTGATATTAAATGGAAATAAGCTTAAAAAAAGGAAATAACTGCCGTATTTTTGTTGTAGAATAATTTATATAGTTATTCCTTATATCAAGGTTACCTCGGTTTTACATTGTAAAACCAACAATAAATATGAAAGCTAAAAAAGTCTGTAAAAAAAACGGACTTTAATCTAAAAATTTACGTATACGTGTATATATAATTTTTGATAAAACTAAAATTAATATACAAAATATTACTGAAACGACAAGTAAAATAGATGCAACAGAAATTAAAATACGTTCTAACTTGTTTTTTTTATTCATTTTTGTAGCATCATAAACGTATGTTGTTGTTTCATTATTCGAAATTATTATAAGATATAAAATAACTTACCACAATAATACCAAATAAGTTCTGGTTTAAATTAACATAATTATTTTCATTTTTTTAAGATTTATATTATAATACTTATTGAGGTATATATGAATCCAGAAAAAATAGGACAATTTATTAAAAGTTTACGTGAAGAAAAAAAGATGACACAACAAAACTTAGCTGAAATAATTCATATAGGTAGGCAAGCAATTTCTAAATGGGAATTAGGCAAAACAATGCCAGATCATAGCGCATTGTTAAAATTAAGCGAAATTTTTAAAGTAAGTATTGATGAATTATTGGCTGGAGAAAAAAACTCAAAAAATAATGTAGCATTAATATTATACAAAGAAAGCAGAAAAAAAACCAAAACAATTAGATTTTCTATAATGTTAATAGTTTTTTTAATTTTATTATTTTTAGGATATTATTTTTTTAATCAATATAATTCTATAAAAGTATATACTATAACTGGTGGCAATGATGTCGTAACAATTGAAAATGGATTATTTATTAAAACAAAAGAAAAAATTTACTTTAATATTGGAAATATTAATTCAAAAAGTGATATAAAAAAATTGATTTAATATACAAAAATGATGATAATGAAATAAGTATATATTCAAGTGATTCAACTCAAATTTTATTAATGGATTATTACGGTTATGAAGAGTATTTTAAATTTGATGAATTAAAATTAGTAATAGATAATTTATATATACAAACATATATTGGAGAAGAAAAATATACAATAAAACTAGATTTGATAGAAGATTATAAAAATGACAACATTTTGTTTATTAGAAAAAAAAGAAGTATTGAAAATGAAATTCAAATAGATAATTTAATTAATAGTACTATGATAGAAAAAATAAAAGATGAATTTAATTTAGAAAATAATATATATACAAAAAATTATAAAAACAAAAATTACCTAGAAACATTTAATTATTATGATGACATAGTCTTATTAAATATAGCAGTTTCAAAAAATAATTTAACTTTGGAAGAATGGAATTATAATTTAAGACTAAATTATTTAACATATATAAATTATGAAGAAAATTATTCATTTAATTATAGATCAGCTGAAAAATATGAATGTTTATATGGTAATTGTAATAATTATTTAATTAAAATTAAAGAGTTTAAAGAGAAAATAGAAAAAATATAATGTTTAAATATATTAATTGCGCTTAATAAGCGCTTTTTAAATACTTGAAAATGTGATAATTTCTAATTAGAAAGGATGTGATAATTTGAAGAAAAAAATTATATTTTTGTTTCTATTGATATTTAGTTCATTATTATTAGTAAATGCTAAAGAAATTTATTTTATTAATGAAAATAATGTATCATTAACAAAAACGGAATATGATTTTATAGTAAGTATGTTTTATGATGGCTATCAACATTTTATTACCCATAGCGATTATAATATAATCTTTGCAGATGGAGAAAATTCGATTCAAAAAATTGAAGAAAAAACAATTGAAACATTTAATTATTCTAGAGCAACCTACCATGAAACGCAAAGCAAATATTTCACTATAAAAAAATCTTGTAGTAACAATTGTTTAATAACTCTTGTGGCTAAATGGAAAAATAATCCGTCCATTAGAAGTTATGATGTTATTGGAGCGCGTTTAGATGGCGTAACTTTGGCAAGTACTCCTAATACGAGCGCAGCTAACACAAGTAGTAGTAATTCATCATTAGAAATGGTTTCGGATTACAGTGGATTTGGTGTTTCGGTAAAATTGCCAACTGGTGGAAGTAATATGTATGTATCTCAATATTTTAGAGTATCTACCGGTGGCTCAGTGTACGGAAGTTATCAACACGCAACAGCAACTATAAGCCTTGCTAATAGCAAAAAATATAATATTTCTTCAAGTGGATATGGAGAAGTATTTCTGTTTCAAAATTCTATTAGAAAATACTATGATGGAATGAGTGGAGTAAATGTTTCTGTATAAGAATTAATAATTAATAATAAAAGGAGATGGACATATGTAAAGCTTTTTATGAAAAATATAAAATAAATATATTAAAGAGATAGGAGTGATTTTTTTTGAAAAGAATAATTAAAACATTTATTTATATTTTGGGATTATTTTTACTTTTAAATTCTTCGATTGTTTATGCATCTGGAAACCAAGCGTTATTGGTAGGAAATCAATATACTGATGGACTAGATACGAGAATTGATGCAACTTCTGCAGGTAGCAGATTGGCACCGACAAAGAAAACTTTGATAACTGTAACTGCACCTACAATTTCATATATAAAAGGAACTCACACAAATACAAAGAGAATGGAAAGCGATATTTTATTTTTTAGTGGACACGGAAATAATACTTTGATGCATTTTTATAATACTAGTTCTGATTTTTATATAACTGCTGGAAGTAACTCTTCAAATACAGTTGGATTGTCAAGTTATACTATGAGTAATGTTAAATTAGTTGTTTTTGCAGGTTGTCAAACTGCAAATAATTCTTCTTCTAATTTAGCAAAAAGTGCAAATAGTTTAGGTGCAAAAGCAACATTAGGTTGGATACCTTCAATCCAAGTTGGTTCACATTCATTATGGCTAGACAGATTTTGGTTAAAGGCAGCTACTGAAACTCATGCTCAAACAGCTTTAACTTATGCAGATAGTTTTTCCTATACTGATAATGGTGTAAAATCTTATAGAAAATACGGAACTTGGAACTATACTGCCGGATTCAAAAGTTCGGGAACAAGTATTTATAATTCTCCTTTGATAAATAAAGATAAAAGAGAACATATTGTTAATATTTCGTTAAATAACAATGATTTAGATAGACAAATAGAAAATGCGATTATAGAGAACATAGATTCTGGTTTTAATATAAATATGTATAGTATTTATAAAACAATAAGAGATGATGCTACAATAATTGATATTACACTACAAAACAATGACATTAAATCAACAATTGGATATGTTGTTTTTGTAGAAAATAATAAAATCACAAAAATTTATGATAATACTAATAATATGAAAATGTCCAAAGTTTATGAATCTATGAATACACAAATAGGTTCATATCAAACTAATCAATCAAAAACAAATAAAAATCTATTCGCTAATGCAATTAAAGATATAGATACATCTTTATTAGAAATTGTTGATCAAAAAATAGAAAAATTCTATGATGAAAATAATAATAAAATTTATTACAATGTTTCTACAACGGTAAAAACTCAAACTGGAGAAATATCTATATTTGTTTATCAAGAGTATATTAATTAATATAAATTTGATATAATAAATAAAAGGAGAATATATTATGAAAAAATTGTTGTTTTTGAGTATATTATCACTATTGTTGATGGGTTGTACAAACTCAGAAAATTTTAATGATAGTAATGAATATGATTTAGTTTATGAAAATATTGAAAATTGCAAAAAGGATTTAAATGTTTTATATAAAGAAGATGATTTCGTTATTTATGAATATTGTATAAAAGATATTTATATTGATATTAATGATAAAAAAATACTTCTCAATAATGCACTTAATGAGAAATTAATTACAATTGAAGATATAATCGCTAAAATGAATTATGATGATAATTCCATATATAAAGATGGAGGCTCAATATTATATGAAGCTGATACTTATAAAGTATTATCGTGTAAATCATTACAAGAAAATAAAACATATAATAGAGACTATATTATAGGAAATAAAAAAATGGAGTACGAAACAAATTTTTGTAAATAATTTTTTACACCACAATTTTAATAATGTGGTGTTTTTATGTTATACTTGTTATGGTAAGTTATAGAGGTCGTAATATAAATAATACAAAATAAAAATTATCAGATGTGTTAGATGTTGAAACTCTCAATAGAAAGAATGCTTCAATTTGTCAAATCAAATAGGAATTATACTCAAATAATTAATTTACTATTAATGTAATAAATATTATTTATTGAAGATAAAAAAGAAGTTCAAAATTTATAAAATAGACTTCTTTTTGTTTTAAAATTATATTTTATTAATTTGTTAAAAAACGTCAAAATTTAGGCAAAAAATAATACCCATAAAAAATACCGGTATAATTAATGTTTAAAAAGATAACAATTCTTGTTAAGGTAAAGTTGTAGCAAATCAAGTCCTTATCATCTAACAACTTCTCCATTATTAAAATATCATATCTCAACCTCGCAATAATATCTAGCTTAACATTATATAATTGTCATTTTGCTTTTAAGATAAACTAGATAATAATTAATATGGACCCTACTATATGAATAAAATAGGATCCATATTAAACATAATTATTAAATATTAATAAACTAAACCACCATCAACATTAATAATTGTACCAGTGGTTACTAAACTTTCATCACTAGCTAAATAAACATATAATCCAACTAAATCTTCTGGATCAGCAGGTCTACCAATAGGTGTCATTGCATTTAAAATATCTAATTGTTCTTTACTAACATTATCTTTAACCATTTTAGTCATAACGACTCCTGGTGCAACTGCATTAACTCTTATTTTATATTTTCCAAGTTCTTTAGCATTAGATTTTGTAAGTCCATTAATACCAGCTTTACTTGCAGTATAATGAGCTTGACTAGGTGATCCATACAAACTAACAAAAGAACTTGTATTTATAATGCTACCACCATTTTCTTTCATATATTTAACAGCTTCTCTGGTACATCTAAATGTTCCAAATAAATTAATATTTATACAATTATAAAAATCTTCATCTGTCATTTCTTCTAATTTCTTTTGAGGTGCAATACCAGCATTATTAACTAAAATATCTACTTTACCAAATTTTTTAATTGTAGTAGCAAATAAATTTTCTACATCATTAGTATTTGTTACATTAACTTTAACACCGATAAAATCAGTATTTGGAAATTCTAATCCCATTCTTTTTACGGCATCATCAACCTCTTCATTAGTTACACCACACAAGACAACTTTTGCACCGTTTTTTAAAAATCCTTTTGCAACAGTAAAACCAATTCCTTCAGTGCTTGAACCAGTAATTATTGCAACTTTATTATCTAATTTCATAAATCACTCTCCTTTAACAATTATATCAGTGTTTCTTTTTCACATCAACTTCTTCGTTAATACTATCTAAAAATTAAGTATATCAAATAAAGTATTCCTGATGTCTCTATTACTGTAACCAATTTCTTTTTTTGCAAGCAAATTAGAAAATGATAAATTATCTTTAAGTTTTTTAATCATAACTTTCGTAAAAGGAGTTTTTTTGCCAACCACAAAATACATAAAATTACAAATTAGATAAAACATATTCATAATCCATAACGGAATATAAACAAATACTTTTCTTCCACCTGTATATAATGATATATACTCATCTATTTCTTTTATTGAATAATTTTTTTCAGATAATATATAATCCTTATTTGTATAATCAGATTTTGCACATTCAATAATTGCTTTACTAACATCTCTTACATCTACACTACTAACATATATTAATTTTCTATTATATTCTAATGCTTTTTTAATAACATTCAAAGTTCCATCTACATTTGTATTGCTAACATCTTCATTGTATTTAGTCTCAACATAAACTTTGGAAGCACAATGTATTACATATAATTTTTGATCATTATTAATTTTAAAAATATCACTTAAAGAGTCTATATTTCTAATATCACCATAGTAAATATGAACATCAAAGTTACGTAAAGAATTTAGATTACTATTTTTTCTAACAAGACATCTAATATGAGTATTTTTTGATTTACTAGTAATCTAATAATATTATTACCTAAAAATCTATTTGCACCGGTTATTATATAAACATTTTTCATGAAAACTCCTTTAGTTATAATGTATCAAAAAATTAATTAAAAAGATAAATGTATAATTTTAAAATCATTGATTGAACTAAAATAATATGCTATACTTTATTTAGAATAGGAAGAGATTAATGAGCAAAAATATTGAAACAGTAATAGATGACAAAGAGGATTTAAATATTACAAAAGTTGCTTATAAGAAAAAAAGCCAAAAATTACTTTTGTTTTTATTAATATTAATATTTTTCTCAGTGTTATCAATAACTGTAATCTATATAAAACGATTTTATAATAATTTAGAAAATATCGATAATTATCAAGAAGTAACTAAAGTAAGAGATAATAGTGGAGAGATTTTAGTAGCTAATAATGGTGTTATAGATGCAGTTATTAATAACACATCATTTCCTAATGGACTAGATGATCTCGTAATAGAAAATATTGATTACATGGAATACACTCCAACGGAAGATAAAGATTATAGTATCAATTATAATGTTAGATATAGAATATATGAAAATGAATTTCAAAATAATACTACTAATGTAGGGAAGTTATTTGTTAAATTTTCTTATTCATATGATAAAGAAAATTGGGAATATATCACTAATGTAATAAGCACTGAATCAAGTAATATAAGTCCAGGAATAGGAAGAATTTATGATATTACCAATGAAACTGGAGTATTAAAAATTGCTACTAATGAAAAGTTAAAAGGCAATAAAGCAAAAAAAATATATTGGAGAAGTGAGACAATAGTAAGAAATTCACCAAATTTTATAAAAGATCAAAAATTAAAGGTAAATTTTAGAATTCAATATTAAAGATTGTTTAATACAGAAAAAAAGATTATAATAATTAATAGAATAGGGTGTAAAATATGAAAAATGAAAAACAAGAACAAGAGTCTAAATATAATTTTAAAGGTTTATTTAAATATATTTCTACAGTTGTTAGTTGGACAATATTTATTCTATTAGTGATTATTGGAGTACTACTAATTTATTATTTTATAGCAACTAAATTATATATGAAAAAAGGTGCTAAGTATGAACCAGCATTTTCGGTATACACCATAGTTAGCCAAAGTATGGAACCAACAATAAAAGTATATGATGTAATAGTAAATACAAAAATGAAGAGTGCAGATGACGTAAAAATAAACGACATTATAACATACATTTCGACATGGGATGTAAATTATGGCATGACTGTTACACATAGAGTAGTTGGAAAGAAAACGTTAGATGATGGAAACACATGCTTTGTAACAAGAGGAGATAATAATACTATTGAAGATAAAGTATGTGTAAGAGAAAGTAGTGTAGTAGGTGTAGTAAAAGCTGTAATACCTCAATTAGGAAGAATACAAGCATTTTTGGGTAGCTCTCTTGGTTGGTTATTATTAATTGTAACACCAGCATTATACATAATTATAAAAGATATATTTAAAATATTTAGATTATCTAAAGAAATAGATAAAGATAAAAACTCAAGTTCTTCAAATAATACAAATAACTTAAAGAACAAAAAAAATACAAACAAGAAACTTAATAAAGCTTATGATGATTTAGTAAAGATAAAAAGCAAAAAATAAAAGCATAAGTATATTAAAAACCAACCCGAATGGGTTGGTTTTTGTTTTAATCTTCTAATTCTTCAAAATCTAAACTTTTTCCTTTGTATGTTTTTTCCTCACAAGGATACGAAAGCTCATAGTTGCCATTTGCATCAATTTTTAATTCTCCTTCACTTGTGTGTCCAAATGCATTGTAAATTATTGGTCTAAATAGATTGCTTATGGTATTATCCAATTCGCGTACACCAAGCGTTCCAAATGCTACCATGGTGGCAATCCGTTCCCAAAGCACTGAGTCAACCACGACCTTGTTAACCCCAAGCGAACGCAAAATACGCATTTTTTCTTGCATACTTGATTCTTTTGAGAAAAACATGATATCTATGATGTCTTGCTCTGTGAGTTTTTTTAGTTCCTCAATGTGGTTTATTCTTCCGACTAATTCAGGAATAAAGCCATATTCTACTAAATCTTCGGGTATATACTCACCTGTTTTCTCTAAAGTTTCTTCACTTACAAAACCTATAGGTT
>OJAW01000871.1_pt1 | contig 19167 bp, 14 predicted proteins | sample 1589151 | NCBI WGS metagenome assembly OJAW01 (sample SAMN03283290) | human gut metagenome | biome: human-associated habitat; material: feces | host: Homo sapiens | place: Peru | collected 2012
GATATCTGCGGCTTGGAAATTCAGCCCACGAAGGAATTCCTGGAAAGATTGAAACGTCGTTCTAACGGTTGCAGCCGCCAGTATTGGAATGTGAAATTTGCTCCGAAGGAGGCAGAAAAGGAGTTTGCCGATATTGTGGAGATATGTCAGCAGCAGGGTTATATCACGGTGAAGGATATGATGAAGGAATTTGGCGTCACCCGCTATCATGCCAGCAAGGTATTGAATGATCTCTGCGAGGAGCCTGCAGCCCGGATGTATGCCACCAAAGAAGGTCCCGTTACGCTCTATCGATTGAGGAAGAAGGAATAAAGAAGAGAAGTCAGCTTTGTAAATATGGTTGCTAGGCCCAGCATTTTTTCTGAGCCTAGCGACTGCATTTGTCCTCTGCTACCATCATAGTAACATTTTGCGTATTTGGAAGTTTGTACGGACGATGGCTCTGAGTTGTGGTAATGATATCATCACCAAGTACCGATGCCATTTTGGCGATTGTAGCTAAAGTGAGATTATGTGTTCCACTCAGCCAACGGCTCACTTCAGTTTCTGTCTTGCCAAGAGCCTTTGCGAAATCACGCTGTTTCATATTTCGTTCCTGTAATAGTTCAAAGACTCTGTTGGCAATAGCAACGCATAAGTCGACTTGTTTGTTTGTGTCCGCAGGAGTTGACTTGCGGATTTCATCCATCAGTTTATTTGTTTTCATATTAAATCCTCCTTGTTATAGTCGATATCTATAGTCAATTCAAGTGGTCCATGTAAATTTGTACCATTGATTGTTATAATTCTTTTATTCTCAAGTTTCTTTATAATAATGTCTATCGTACATCTTGGGCATATTGATCCTTATAGGTGAGAAGGAATTTTTCGAATTCGGTATATTCCTCACCCTCGAATCTTGGAGAATAAAGGCTGACTTTTTCTCCAGTTTCCAATAGCTCTATTAATAAGTTCTTTTCCATATAACTTATATTTTTGCTGCAAAGATAAACATAAAAGTTGATTTCTTCAAAGATTTTATGTTAAACTTTACTTTTATGTTTAAATTGCAGTTTTATTATCTCAAAAGATAAGTAGGATTTTAGGTTCGGTTTATAAAAGTGAAGCCTGCCGGCAGTGATGCCGGCAGGCTTCTGCGTTTACTGCTTCCTCAAACTATACTTGCCGTGCTTGTCGAACACGAGCCAATAGAGCACAGGCAGGATGGTGGCGATGAGTACCATCGAGATAAGCGTACCGAAGAAGATAACGGCTCCCATTGGCGACCACAGCGTATTGTTCTCTACCATCATAGGCAGTACGCCTACCGAGGCGGCTGCCGATGTAAGGAAGATAGGGCGCATGCGGCGCTCGCCAGCCTGGAAGGCGGCTTCCTTTACCGATAACCCCTTGTCGCGGCGCAGTTCCTCGGCATAGTCGAGCATGATGATACCGTTGCGCACAAGTATTCCCATCAGACTGACAACACCCAATACACATGTCAGGCTGACGTCATATCCCGTGATGAAGAGTCCTATGGCTGCTCCGAAGATGCAGAGCGACATTGAAGAGAGATTTACCAATGCCAGACTGATGCGCTTGAAATGGAAGAGGAGGATGAAGAATATCACCAGTATTGCAACCATCACTCCCGATATCACCTGTGGCATGGTTTCAGCATCTTTTTCCGACATACCTCCTACTTCCCATGTGAGGTCCGGGTCGAGTGAGAGTCCGGCAACCTTTGTCTTTAGCTCTTCAGACAGCTTGTTGGCGTTATATCCTCGTAATGGTTCGCCCACGATAGATATTGTGCGGACACCATTACGGCGTATAATACTGCCGTCATGCCAGTCAGGTGAAATTTTTGCCAACTGCCGGAGCGGTACGCTTGAAGTTCCACCCATTACAGGGATGTATTCATTTGCCAAATCACTGTCGTTTTCCGATTTCAGAACCATTTTCACCGGGTAATCGCCTTCCCAGAGAGTAGACATCGGTAAACCGCTGCCGAAATGAATTGCCAGGTCAGCAGAGAGGATAGTCTTGTTCACACCCAGTCTGTTTGCCTCTGTAGCATCCGGTGTAACTCTTATTCCAGGCTGCGGTTCCTCGTAATTTGTTCGTATCAGGTTTATTCCCTCCACCTCATGCATGCAGGCGGCAATCTGTTTGGCAGCCTTTTTAAGGTCGCTGATACTGTCGCCGCTCACTCTTATCTCGATGGGATAAGAAGCAGAATTATAGTCCATCTGCTTGAAGCGGATATAGCAATTCGGGAAATAGTTGGAATAATGGTCGGCATACTTGTTGAGCACCTCCTCCGTAGCATCATTGCTCACGGTATTTACAATGAACTGTGCGAAGTTTGGTCCTCCAATCTGTGGAGCGTATGTAGTGTGAAAACGTGGCGATCCTTGTCCGATAAACATCGTTACGGCAGTCACTTTAGGGTCTCGTTTCAGAATATTAGCCATGGAGTCGGCTATAATGGATGTCTTTTCAGCTGTCGTACCGTTGGGAAGATAGAATTCAACGGCAAACTGGTTGCGCTCTGCGATAGGCATCATTCGCTGTGGCAGTTTCACGAATATCATGGCTCCAGTGGCAACCAGAGCGGCTCCTATGACAAGCGTGGTGCGTGGAAAGGCAAAACAACGGTTCAACAACCACGTATATCCCGTTTGCAGATAGTCAAGAGGTTTCTTCTTTGCGTCAGGTTTCGGTGTGCTGGATATGCCTTGGTGTATCACGATATATTGCAGATAAGGAGTCAGGAGCAGTGATACTGTCAGCGAAATGCTCAAGATGATGAACATCGCCCATGGGAACGACTGCACGAAATCGCCCATATCACCGTGCATGGTGAACAGAAACGGGAAAAAGGTCAGTGAGATGCTCAGTGTGGCAGATAGCACCGACATGAAGAATTCTCTCGGGGCTGCTATGGCAGCATGCCATCGAGACATGCCGTGTCCCAGTTTTTCCATGTAGTTGTCAATAATCACTACGGAGTCGTCTACTACCATTCCCAATGTCACTATGAGTGCCGCCAGTGTCACAGTGTTCAGTTCCATACCGAAGAGATAGAAAATGCCGACCGACGAGAATATGGTAATTGGAATGCTGAGGGCAGAAACCTCAGCCACGCGTCTTGGCATCAGCAGGATGACCACAATGATGACCGAAATGACCGAGATGAGCAGCTCCTGCAGAAAGTTCATCACCGATTCGTTCACCACTTTGCTTTGGTCGGTGATGGTGGCGATATGCACATCCTTCGGCAAGGTTTCCTCAAACTCGTCCAATGCCTTGTGGACATCATTTCCCATCTTCACGATATCGTTTCCTGGTCGCATCTCGATAGACAGAAGCACACATTTGTTGCCATTGCTCTTGATGTATTTCTCCTGTTTCGGGTATTCCCTCGTTATGCGTGCAATGTCTTTGAGCCTCACGATGTTGCCTTTCGGGTCGGAATATACAATCTGTTCCGCCACATCACGCTCGTTGTTGTAGGAGTCGGTGATATGGATAGGCAGAGTTAGATTGCCCATGTCCAGACTTCCGCTTATAGTGGTGAATCCCTGAAGCGCCAGTTCGTTGAGTATCTTGAAGGGTCCGATGCCATATTTCGACAGCTTGTTCTGGTCCAGATAAATGCTTATCTGTTCGTTCTGCAAACCGTATGTCCGGAGGTTGGATATGGCGTCGATGCGTCGGAGCCTGTCTTTCAGGTTGTCTATATAGGTGTTTAGTTCCCGGTAAGTCTTCTGTTTGCTTTCAATCGTTATGAGCAAAGCCGATGTCTCGGCAATATCGTCTACCGCCTGCAATGCGATTACTCCCGAAGGCAGTGAAGACTTGAATGCCTGCAGTCCATGTTTGAACTTGCTCCAGAAAGCATCTTTGTCTTCCACATAGTCGTTCAGTTCCATGAAAGCAATCAGCATGCCGTCTTTGCTCTGTGTGTATGTCTTCTTTTTGTTCACCTCTTTATATCCGAAGATGAAATTCTCCAGAGGTTTCGCTACCCGTTCTTCCACCTCTGCCGATGTGGCGCCCGGATATACTGCTACGCATGCACCTTGGCGTACCGTGAACTGCGGCATCTCCTGCTTCGGCATCGTGGCGAGTCCCAGTATTCCCAGGAGCACGAGCATTCCCATAAGCAATATCACGATATTGTGGTTACACATCGCAGCCTCTATGAATGACCGTTTTATCACCCGGTTAGGTTTCCTCGTGAGGCGCGCTTTGATGTGTTCCCGAAGGGCAGTGTCCTTCTTCTTCGCCTTTTTGTCCATGTCCATGTTATTTCCTTTCCGTCATTATCTGTCCATACCCTTGCCGGTGTCCACTCTCATTCCCTCAGACACCTTCTGCTGGCCGTTTACTATAACTTGGTCGCCTGGTTTCAGTCCAGACAGGATTATAATCCCGTCCCCTTCGAAGTCGCCGGTCTCCACACGCTGCTGATGCGCCTTCCCGTCTACTACAGTCCAAACGAATCTAGAATTGTCCACATCCAGTTCTATGCTTTGTGGTGGCACGATGATATGCGCCTGTTCTTTTGTTGCGCCGCCCGTAACGTTGGCGTTGCACACCATGCCGGGGAGAAGACGCCCATGAGTGTTGGCGATACCCACTTTTATGTCATAAGTATGTGATATGGGATTGGCGTCGATGCCCTTTTCCGAAACCGTTCCATAGAATACAGCATTGTCAAGTGCAGCAACCGTCAGTTTCACCTTGTCGCCGATGCGTAGATGTGATATCTCGCTTTCAGGAACAGAAACCTTCGCATTTACCTGTTCCACATCAGCCAACTTCAGTACGGGTTGTCCTGGCAGGACGTACGTTCCCAAATCCGCATTCTTTGAGGCTATCACTCCGGCAAAAGGAGCCGTGAGCGTGGTGTGCGACAGTTGTTGGCGGGCTATGCTCTCTGCCGCTTTCGCCTGTTCCAGTTTGCTTTCAATATCCACCCATTGCAGTTCGGAAATCGTTCCTGCCTTATGCAGGGGCAGAAATCTCCTATATGCGTCTTCCGCCTGCTTCAGAGCAGTCATCGTACTTTTGTGAGCCTCCCTCATTGTGGTCGGGTTTATGGTGGCGAGCACTTGTCCTTTGCTCACCCTGTCTCCCTCATCCACTCTTATGGAAGTGATGTTGCCGGCAATCTCGAAACTTAGTGTTGACCCTATTTTTTCTTCTATAGTCCCGACATAATCTTTAGTTTCTCCAAGCGCCGTACTGCCCACGGTGATAGTCTCCGTTTTGATTGTCTTCTGCTCCTTCTTCTTCGCTTGTTTTGAGCATCCTGTCAGTAGTAATCCGCCGACAATAAATGCCACAAGCCATCCTGTAACTGTATTTTTCCTTTTCATCTCAATGTCAAATTTATACCTCAAATAATTATATGATGTTCAATAATGCAAAGGTATGTCTTTTATGCGGAAGCAAAATGCCGTGCTGGGATAAAAAATGTAAAAAGGGAAACGAAAGACGTGGTTTCCGTCACCAAATCCGGCAGCAGTCTCCGATTTGGTTTTAATAATTTTTGTGGAGATTATAAAACAAAAAGAGGCATTTACTTTCGTAAACACCTCTTGATGAAATCTAATTCTTAGTGACTCCGACAGGATTCAAACCTGTAACCTTCTGATCCGTAGTCAGATGCTCTATTCAGTTGAGCTACGGAGCCATATTTCTGAATTGCGAGTGCAAAGGTAGGGATTTATTTTTAATCTGCAAAATATCCGTGGGCTTTTTTTGAAAATCACTTGATTTTTGATTTCTATTTTACATATTCCGCTCTATCTTGTCAGAAATATACTTTTTTGTGATGAAGAAATATGACAATGCTGCAATAATGCTGCTTGTCAACAGGATGTAGTAAATATTGTCTGTTGTAAATTCGCAGACAGGGTTTTGTGGGGCTGCGGTCATCAAGCTTGTGAATAATCCGATGCTTATTCCCAATTCCAGAGTTAGGAAATATGTGCTCAAGGCAGAGCCGCGCTGACAATGGTCTGCAGTCTCGATGAAGCATGAATGATGTACAGATATCAGTATCGTTGCCGCTGCTCCTGATGCCACCATACAGATGAGATGCAGCAAGGGATTTACTGTCAATGCCCTTATTGCCAGAATCAGCGATGCCGCAAGCAGCGCATAGCCTATGGCTGGCAGCATTGTTGTGGTGTGATTTCCGCCGCAGAGAGTGAATTTGCATTTCGTGGTCTGTGATTTGCGGAAGAAGATGATGTATATTGCCAATATTGCCAGCAGAATACCAGCCAATATGCCGGCAAACTCTTTCATTTGTCTTATGCAGATGATCACGGTTCCTATTACTATGCCGATGGCGATGTTCGGGATAATGATCGGCAGACTTGACACCACGAAGAAACGGTCGCATGACATTCTCTTCAGGGTTTCTTCCGGGGCCTTGAACGGGAACTTGATGCTCGACATTATATATATCGCTATGAAACAAGATGCCATGGCGGTATACAGCACATTCTGTATGTTGGATTCTATTACCATCAGCAGTCCGATTGATCCTCCGGCAGGAATTGCCGCCAGATGCGTCCATGCCATGATGGTGTTTGCTTTTGTGCGGTGGTCAGAGTCGCAGCAGTCTATTGTCAGCGTGCTGCTGAGAATCATCAGCGACAAACCGAAGAAAGCCCCCATCAACCCCCTTGTCGCGAGGAGGTAGATGGGACTTTCCTGTATTATTCCTTTGAGCAGGAATTCATCCATCAGATACGTCGTTGCCAGAATTGTCAGCGCCATACATGCCGTTGACAATATGCAGACTTTGTTGCGTCTGTATCTCTGGATGAGATATGAACAGAATAAGCCAAAGGCGAATACCGATACTCCCGGCATTCCCGTCCATGATGCTATCTGTGTCTGTGATAGTTCCAGGACAGAAGACAGAATCTCCGGCATTGTCGGAATCAGCATATACATTGCCGCGGCAATGAAAAATGTAGAAGTAGTCAGTTTCCAGAAGTCAGTATGCATTTGGCGTTGTTTTAGTTAATATCAATACGATTCCTCGCTGTTGGGGAAATCGCTGCTCTTCACGTCTCTTATGTAGTTGCCTATGGCGTCGGTCATGACGGTGTTGAGGTCGGCATATCTGCGCAGGAATTTAGGACTGAATCCCTTTGTCATTCCGAGCATGTCGTCCACCACGAGAATCTGTCCGTCAGTTCCGTTTCCGGCTCCGATACCGATTGTAGGGATGGTCAGTTCCTTGCTCACCTTTGTGGCAAGACTTGCCGGCACCTTCTCGAATACCACAGAGAAGCATCCGGCTTCCTGGAGCAGCAAAGCGTCAGAAGCGAGTTTCTCAGCCTCAGCCTCCTCTCTTGCACGCACGGCATAAGTACCGAATTTGTTGATGCTCTGTGGAGTCAGTCCGAGGTGTGCCATAACAGGGATGCCGGCATCCAATATACCCTTCACGGTATCAATGATTTCCACTCCGCCCTCAAGTTTCAGAGCGTCGCATCCGCTTTCCTTCATTATCTTGATGGCGTTTTTCACGCCCTCTTTTCTGTCCACCTGATAGCTTCCGAACGGCATGTCGCATACCACGAGAGCTCTTTTTACTGCTCTTGCCACGGCACTTGCGTGATAGATCATCTGGTCTATCGTAATAGGTAGGGTAGTGCTGTTGCCCACCATCACGTTAGAGGCAGAGTCGCCTATCAGAATACCGTCGATACCGGCACCGTCAACGATACCAGCTGTGGTAAAGTCGTATGACGTCAACATTGAGATTTTCTCTCCACGCTCCTTCATTTCGATGAAACGATGGGTCGTAACCTTTCGGTTGTCGCTTACTAAATAACCTGACATTTTCTTTTCTTGTTTTTTATTTCTTTAAATTGGTTTATACTCATTATTATGTTCATCAGGCATCATTGTCCCAATGATCTCATTATTTCCTCGTAACTCAAGCCAACGTAGTCGTCAACAACGGTGTCTGAGTATGGTTCTATTGCCTCATGGGAGTTTGTCGTTGCAAATCCCACTACGAACATTTTTGCAGCCCTTCCTGATTTCAGTCCGTTGAAGCTGTCCTCCAGAACCACGCATTCGTCAGAAGTCAGTCCAAAACGCTCTGCGGCTTTCTGATAGCAGTCTGGCGACGGTTTGCTCTCATCGAAGTCTTCCGAAGTTAGAATCTCGTCGAAATACCCCTTGAACTCCGGGTGCTTGGCATACACGTTCTTCATCTTCATCACGTTGGAACTCGTCACGACGGCTGTCTTCACGCCGTTCTTGCGTATGTTCTTTACGAAATCCTCAAAGCCTCTGACGTATTCAAACTTCATCTCGTCTTCAAACCTGTCGAGCCTTCTTGTTATCTCTTCCTGCACCGATGGGTTAGGGAAGTATTTGTCGTATATCTCCACAAGGGTCTGTCCCTTGATGAGCTTTTCCATCTCGTGGCTTCCTGGATAGTATTCCTTGAATTGGTTGCCCCAGAATATCGTGTATTGCGGTTCGGTGTCGAACACCACGCCGTCAAGGTCGAACAGGGCACCTCTGAACTGTCTTTTATTCATTATTTTTCGATTCATTTTTCTTATAAGTCTGCAAAAGTACTAAAAAATATATTAACACTTGAATTTTGTACGTATAAAATCGTTTTTGTCGGTTTTTCCTTAACTTCCAATGGTTATTGTGCCGTTAATTGCATCAAATTTCAATTGCTTGCAGTCATATTTTTTGCCAGTCGTCTCTACCTTGTCTTTATTCCGGAAACAGTTAACTTTCATTTGTCAATCGAACTGTGAATGAGTGTACTAAATAACACATCAGGTGCTGACTATTTGTAAATTGCTAAATATTGCCGTGTGTTCCAAAATTCGCATTTATTATACATAAAGTCGGAAATCTGCACAAACGACAAAAAAATGTGTAGTTTGGCTTTGTTTCAAAAGTCCTTTGATGTATTTTTGCACAAAAATTATAAGTTTATGCAGTTACTTAAAAATTTTAACACCTTAATTAATCGTTTGCAGTCATTGGAAAACAGAAAAAAAGTAGTACTTGTTTGCCCAAATGACTCACATACTGAATACGTGATTAACCGCGCCTTGGAAGAAGGTTTCGTTGATTTCACCCTCGTGCTTGGAGGTACGAGAGCACCGTTCATCGACCGCTTCCTTGCAGACTATCCTGATCATGTTACCGTTCATGAGACAGCCACACCTGACGATGCCGCAGCCTATGCCGTGAAGCTCGTTCACGATGGTGGAGCTGATGTTCTTATGAAGGGTACCCTCAATACCGACAATCTCCTGCGCGCTGTGCTCAACAAGGAATATGGTCTTCTGGAGAAGGGCCATGTGATGACACACGTGACAGTTGTAGAGATACCATCATACGACAAGCTTCTCGTTTTCTCAGATGCTGCCGTTTGCCCACGTCCAACCGACGAGCAGTTCAAGGCTATCCTTGGTTATGTTCTCGGAGTTTGCCGCAGTCTCGGTGCCGAAAGCCCGAAGGTTGCCCTTATCCATTGCACAGAGAAGGTGAGCGAGAAGTTCCCACACACATTGAGCTATGAGTCAATGAAGGAGATGGCACGCAATGGCGAGTATGGCGACTGCTGTGTTGACGGTCCTATGGATGTCAAGACAGCCTGCGATTCAGACAGTGGTGCAATCAAGGGCATCAGCTCTCCTGTAGTAGGAAACGCCGATGCTCTGATTTTCCCGAACATCGAGTCCGGAAATGTATTCTACAAGACTCTCACCTTGTTTGCCAAGGCAGAGACAGCCGGAATGCTTTGCGGAACAACCGCTCCTATCGTAGTGGCTTCAAGAGCCGACAGCGGAGAGTCTAAGTTCAACAGCCTTGCCCTTGCTTGTTTGGCAGACAAGGTGAAATAAGTAATCAATATTACAAAACTATACAATATTAATCTTAATGAAAATACTTGCTATCAACCCAGGTTCCACTTCTACCAAGTTGGCTATTTATGAAGATGGAAAACAGGTTTGGGCCGGTGGAGCCCATCACGACCTCAATGAAATCGCTCATTTCCATCAGACGATAGATCAGTATGAGTATCGTAAGGAGTTCATCGTGAAGCGTCTGAAAGACGAGGGTATCGCTATGGATTTCGATGCTGTTATGGGTCGTGGTGGTCTGCTTTGCCCACTCAAGGGTGGAGTTTATGCTGTCAACGAGAAGATGAAGCACGACCTGCTTCATACCAAGCACGACCATGTGTGCAACCTCGGAGCTATCATCGCCGACGAGATTGCCAAGGAGTGTGGTTGTCCTGCTTTCATTGCAGACCCTGTTGTAGTAGACGAGTTCCAGTTGAAATCCCGCGTTTCCGGTGTTCCTGGCATCAAGCGAGAGTCAATCTTCCATGCTCTCAACCAGAAGGCTGTTGCCCGCCGTTACGCCAAGTCTATCGGCAAGAAATACGAAGAGCTCAATCTTATCGTTGTCCACTTGGGAGGTGGTATCTCAGTAGGTGCCCATCGCAAGGGACTCGTGATTGATGTCAACAACGCCCTCAACGGTGAAGGTCCTATCTCTCCGGAGCGTGCCGGAACAGTTCCTTCAGAGGCTTTGGCTACTTTGTGCTTCAGCGGCAAATATACCCTCAATGAAGTTAAGAAGATGCTCCATGGCAAGGCTGGTCTTGCAGCATATCTTGGTACATCAGATATGATTACCATCGAAGAGAAGGCTATTGAAGGCAAGGAGCCATACAAGACTCTCGTTGCAGCTATGGATTATACCGTGGCAAAGGAGATCGGAGCGATGTTCGTTGCCTTGAAGGGACAATGCGACGCCATTATCCTTACAGGTGGTATAGCATACAGCGATTATTGCGTTGCCGACATCAAGGAGCAGATAGAATATCTTTGTAAGGTAGTCGTTTTGCCGGGAGAGAACGAGATGGAGTCGTTGGCAGAGAATGCTTTCGGAGCATTAACCGGCGAACTTCCTGTTCTGACCTACACAGGCGTTTCTTGCGCAGAGGAGATTCCTGGTATGGCTGAGGCATAACAGGAGTTTCTTTTCCGTAGAATTTTCATATATTCCGAAATCGGTAATTAAGGCTTGCCGGGATTCTGGTCCTGAGGATAATGCAAGGTTGATTATTTACAGATTTGGGATAAAAAATAAAAACAGCTTTCTTCACAGAGAGCTGTTTTTTGATTCAATAGGTATTAGCTTCTAAGGTAAAAAGATTGTATTCAGGATAACTGTTGCAAATTTATAGCGTTTTTGGCTTGTAACAAAATAAATTTATATGTTACATAGCAGGTTTTTGCTGTTTCTTGCCGTTTTAACTTACTTTTTGTAAGCATTATGGATTTTCTTTGTCTTGAAGTCTGTCTGAGCCATGTGAAACATCGGTTTGATGCATGTCAAGATGAAAAACGCAACTCAAACGTTATTGCCAGAGTTGCGTTATTCATTGTCAGTTGAGATGAGGCTTATAATTCTATGCCGATCTTTCTCATTACTTCCTGCTCCTTCTGTCCGTAGCTGGTCAGAGCCTGGAAACCAAGAGAGCTGCGTTTCAGGTTGTGCAGGCGATGCAGTTCTTCGTGATACTCTTTGGCAATGATCTCACAGAAGAATATTTTGGAGAACCCAACGTCAGTAAGCGTGTTGCCGGCAGAAAGCATCTTTCCCTCTTCTATGTTTGAAACATCGTCAAGACGGAGGAACTGTTTCCCCTTGTCATCCTCGTATGCTGTAAGCAGAGCGTCATCCTTACGGGCAGGACAGATGAAGATTGGTTTGCTCTGTGCATACATCTTGTATGGACTGCCTTTGCTCTTGTCTGTCAGCTGGTCCATAGGAACTCTGTTCACCTTGCCGTCTTCATATACGACAATCAGACTGCCTTCAAGTTCATCGTCATGAATGGCGAGCGTCAGGATGCCGTCCTCCCATTCCACTTCGTCCAGCATGCACCAGTTTCCGATTGATTGTATGCGCAGATAGCAGGAAGTGTCAATGCCATAGCCGTCAACCCAGTTTTCTGTGATGTTGCTTCTCAGTTCACTTGTGCCGATTATGTCATCAGGCAATGACTTTGTCTTGATTTTGACCGTCTGCTCCTTCTTTTCCTCCTGCTCGGCAGTTTCCTGAACATCGTCTTCTTCTTCCGGTTCCGACACTCTTGTGTCGTATTGGGCGAAGTTTCGTTCCTTCATGATGTCTATCAGTTGCGACTGGTCGATGAGATGTGTTGAAGACCCTTCCCGCAGATAGAAATTGTTGTCGAGCCTCAAAGGAATCGGAGTCTTGCTTGCAGCCACCTTGATGGCATATATCCAGTGCTTTCCTGCCTCAGGATGCTCAATGACGACAGAGGCGTTTACCGAATCGCCGAGAGAAGTGCGAATCTGGTTTCTGACATAGAGGTCAAACTTGTCTTTGCTCTCTTCAAAGAATTCCAGGTCGTCGGCAAGACCCTTGGCGGTGCCTGTGTCGTAGACGCCGAGATAGAGGGTTCCGCCGTATGCGTTTACCATGCCGCAGATCACCTTCATGATGTTGAACGTCTGTTGTTTGATATCCGCACGCATATTGTTGTTTGGAGGGAACACGATTGATGTCTTGAACTCTGTGGTCTGGTTCTCTTCTCCGAACGAGTAGATTTGCGGAAGTTCTACGTTCACGTTCAGAACGCCCCTTATCTTGTTTATGATAGCTTTCTGGTGCTCCTGCAGGCCAAAGCCTTCCGCCATGTTGTATGACAGCATCAGACGCGAGAGTTTGCTGAGAATGTTGTCTGGTTCGTTGTCGTTCACCATGCTCCACAGATACGGGTTCTTGTCTTGCTGTCCGAAGCAGTTCACGATTCTCATTTCCGAGAGGCGCTGCTTGAGGATAGGGAATTTTTCAACGATGTCGCCGTAGTCATTGCCCAGTGCTTCAAGTTCCTCGTCGTTTATCTTGCCGTTCTCGCCATAGTCTTCCAGTATGCTGAGGAAGTGCTGCCTTTGTTCCAGATATTGCATCATCGCCTTGTCGTCGATCATCTTTGACAGGATGTGGGCTATCGACAGGAACGCATAGGCACGGATATTGTCGGTTTCCAACACCGCCTTATGGTCAAAGATGTTGATGATTTCTTTCATGTAGTCCAGTTCGAAGATGTCTTCAGATGCCGCCATCGCTTCTTCTTCCAGTTCTTCCTCTGTTTCCTCGTATAGCTCATCCTTGTACTCATGAAGCACGCTTTCTGCTGCCTCTTTGATGACAACCGCCTTTTCTCCAATACCGGTTATTTCTCCCTGTATTGCGTTTGGACGGGAAGCGTCAGTCACACGAACACTTACCGTGTCGCCGATGTTTAACTGGGCGAACTCATCAGAGGGATGTATGAAGATGCCATAGCCGTATTCTGTAACACCACCGAAGATATCATTCTTTGGATCGTAGTAGAATATGGTGCAGTCGGACTCTTCGCCGAAACTAACCTGATCTTTGATTAGCCCGTCAATGAATGACACGGCGTCAAACATATAGGTGCGCACCTCGTCGTTAGGGCTGCCAACGGAATTCACCCTTGCCTTGAACAGGATAGGCTTTCCGTCGATGTAGAAAGAATCGATGTCCAGTTGTGGGTCGTAATGGAACAGACCGATGGAGCCTCCTTTCTGGTATGTGTCAATCCAGCCCTCGCCCTCATATTGGTCATCCTCAATTCTGCAGTAAAACCTGTTTTGATGATGCTCGTCCTTCCAGAGCACTCTGATGGTGACAGTTGTGCCCACCTCTGGGGCAATCTTGCGTTGGGGGTGTATGGATGGCGTCTTCTTCTCCTCGAAAAGGGCGTTTTCCACTTTCTTCCAATAGTCTTTCCACATTCTTACCTTTGCCTTCTTTCCGATAGAGTATTTGCCGGGTTGGTCAAGGAATATCTGCAGGTTGAACCATCCAGGGAAATCCTGAGGGAGTATGTTCTTCTCTTTTGAGGCAGAAGAAGACCTTGCTATTGTTATGCTGTCGGCACTTACGGTGAAGCGCACGTTGTGAGCCTCGTATGAGCGTGTGAGGAAGGTAGTGCTGCTTGCCTTGGTTGCCGCCATCTGGTATGCCAGAAGTTCCGTCTGTCTGAAATCCCTGCCCCATGAGAAGTCTTTCATCTTGTCTTCAGACACCACAAGGGTGGTGAATGCCCTGTCTGCAAGCTGTTCGGCGAGGTTGTGGGTGTGGTCGTTGTCGCCAAGCACATTTCTGCTCCTTGTGAATGACAGATAGTGGAACAGCAGCGAACGGTATAATGCCACGTTTATGTCCTTGCCGTTGGTCATCAGGAGCAGATAGCATATAGAACGCACCATGCGGCTCAGCAGCAAGTTGTTCTGCTCGTTGTCGATTACCGCTTCGCGGTTCGTCTTCTCCATATTAGACATGACATAGAACTGAAGGAAGCTGGAGAAGGCGTCGTTGAATGATGCCGTTTTCCATTCTTTTGCCTTTTCTGCGAGCAGGTCAAGGATGGCGTCGATCTTCTCTTCCAGAAGTTCCGGCTGGAGTGAGAACATGGCAATCAGCAGCCGCATTCTTTTGTGTGGGTGGTAAATATATCCTGAATTGCGGATTTTCCTGAGTATCAGGTCTGTCTCTTCGCTGCATTTCTTTTCGCCGATAAACGAAAGGCATTCAAGATAAGTTTCAGACATCGTCACCCTGTCGGCAATCCATGTCTGGAAATTTTCCCTGTCCGACTCGTTGAACTGATGCAGATAATCGGAATCTTCAAGCAGATACAGGCAAATTCTGTGGTAGCATGAGAGTAGAATTTCTTTGTTTTTATTTGAAAGGTTCGGCCATTGTTCCACTTCCACGATGGCTGTTATCGCCTTTATCACCCATTCCGGGTTGCCTTGTTCATAATATTCCTTTGCCTCTTCAAATCCGGGATTGGTCGCAAAACTGTACAGGATAAACCTTTGATACCTTTCTTCGATGCCGCTTTTCTTCAGCAGTTCCTTGGGGCTTATGCAGTTTACAATAACGTCCTTTTTCGTGTTTTCAAGTATCAGAATCATCTTGTTCAGACTTGGCCTTGACACCATACATCTGATTTTCTGGTTTGGCACTAAGAATGTGTTCTTTTCACATTTTATTCTGAAAGGCACTCCATTGTAATCCCTTATGTCATAATACCTGAACTCGTTATTCGGATTATAGGCTTCCTTGTTTACAATGAATGGGTAAACCTTTCCAGATATATAAATGTCTTCGAACATCCGGGCGAAGTTCTGCACGAATACGATGTTGTCGCCGTGTATGTCTTTAACCATACATGGCAATTCCTCCATTTGCGATACTTTTTTGTCGGATTTCTGGAAATCGAACATTCGGATTGCATACTCTCTGTTGTTGGCGTTTACGATGAAGAAAGTGTTGTTGCCTTCTTCCCTTAAGGCTTTGATGGGCAGCGTGTAGAATTTGCCCTTTTGAAATGTCTGAATTGTCATTGTTGTTTGATTTAATGGTTATTGCTTATTATTGAAATTTTAGGTTGTGCTCCAATCTCGATGAAGCTAAAATCCGCTTTCCTTGTTTCGGGATTTGGGATAATGCAAATTTACGGATTTTATCATTAACTTGGTTCGGTTGGGGAAGAAAAAATACGGAGAGGTCTTGACGTGTTTCCTTTAAGCGGTCATTTCAATTGTTTTTTTTGTTGCATCATACATAGACAAGTAAGCGAAGGATGGGGTGATGTGGAGTCACCTCATCCTTTTGCCTTTTATAGCCTATACTACTTTTCTTCCCTATTTTCCAAGAGACTTGAACATCTTGGTGATGCACTTTTTCTTCTGCTCCATGTTTGGGTGAACATAGAGATTAAGGGTTGTTGTGATGTTGGCATGACCGAGCAGTACGCTTACGGTCTTGTAGTCGCAGTTGCTTTCAATGCAGCGTGTGGCAAAGCTGTGGCGCAGTCCGTGATACTTTAGTCGAGGAATGTCAAGATGCGCCATCAACCGATGATAATAGTTGCGATAGGTGCGAGGTTCGGTTGGTTTCTCCTCATTGGTCAGCACATAGAAGTCTGTGTTTACCACCTTTTTCAGAGGTTTCACCATCGCCAGCAGTTCCTTGTTCATCGGTATCTCACGGCATGAGTTCTTGGTCTTGGGTGTGTTGATGACCAACTCCGTGTGCTTGCGTTCGCCCTCCACAATGTAGATGCGTTCAATGGTGCGGTTCACGGTAATTGTGCCGTTGTCGGTGTTAATGTCCGACCATTTCAGACCGCAAATCTCTCCGATACGCAAGCCTGTGGTCAGACTGATATAGATACCAAGGTTGCGGAAAGTGAAGTTCTGTTTGATGAAATCGAGGATCTTTTTGTGGTGTGCCACCGTCAGCACCTCTATTTCCTTGTTGGTCTCTGTCGTGGGGTACTTGATATCCCACTCGCAATAGTTCATCCATTCGTTCTTTACTCCGAACTTCATCACCATTTTCAGGACAATCAAGATGTCCTTCACCGTTTTGATGCTGAGTCCGCCATTGAGTTTCTGCAAAACGAACTCCTGCACAAGTTTCTCACTCAGAGCCTCACAATCGCCAAATGATGGCAGAATGTGGTTCTCCAAAACTAACGCATAAGCAGCGTATGTAGACTGCTTTACGTAGCGTTGCTTGTCTGTTCTCCAAGCCAACGCAATTTCTCTAATTGTTTTTGTTGTCATTGTAATCCTTAATTTTGAAGGTGTATATAATAATTAGAGAAAATAGACCTCTGATGTCCCAAATCTCAGATTTAAGGAGTTTCAGGGGGAGTGGGAAAAGACAACGATTGGAGAAATCGCCACAATAAAGAATGGTCCTTTTGGCAGTGTTCTCCATGCAGAAGATTATGTTGATGAAGGTATGCCCATTGTCACAACAGAGCATTTCAAGAGTGGAAACCTACCTTTATCTAAGAATGGTATTCCACAAGTTTCCGAAGATGATTATTGCAGATTAAAAGGCTATATGTTGGAAACAGATGACATTGTGTTCTCACGTGTTGGATCTGTTGACATAAATGCCCATGTAGAACATGTACAGCAAGGATGGTTGTTTTCTGGACGTGTACTTCGTGTAAGGCCCATCAAGTCTGTCAATTCTCTTTGCTTACATTATGTTCTTTCTACAGAATCCGTTAAGCGAGATATAAGAAATCGGGCTGTTGGACAGACGATGCCGTCTATAAATACTCCTATACTATCGAATACAGGAATTTATATGTCTCAATCGGAAGCTGAGCAAAAGAAAATAGCAAATCTTCTTTCCCTCATTGACGAGCGCATCTCTACCCAAAACAAAATCATTGACAAGTTGCAGTCCCTAATCAAGGGAATTAGAAATAAACTATTTGAAAATGATAAGGACTGGAGGAAGGCAAAAATACGAGAGTTTTTGTGTATTGGTAATGGCAAAGATTACAAGCATCTTGACATCGGTGATATTCCAGTCTATGGTACGGGTGGTAAAATGCTTTCTGTTAATGATTTTCTTTATGATGGAGATAGCGTTTGCATAGGTAGAAAAGGAACAATAGATACACCATTGTTCTTAACAGGTAAATTTTGGACAGTGGATACTTTATTCTATACATATGGTTTCAAAGATGTTTTGCCTAAATTCTGCTATTACCTTTTCAAACAAATCAATTGGCAATTATATAATGAAGGTACTGGAGTACCAAGTTTATCCAAATCAACTATCGAGAATATCAAAGTAAGAATTCCGTCAATTGTACAACAGTATAAGATTTGTTATATTTTAGATTCCTATGAAGATAAAATTAAGAATGAAGGGCTAATACTTGATTTGTACTGTTCTCAAAAGCAATACTTGCTTCGTCAGATGTTTGTATGATACACAATGTAATTGTTAATATTATGTTAAATCCGGACATCAAATCAGTTAAATGGAAGCTAACACATTGTTGTATAATGAATATGAATTATCTTTGTAGTATAAAGAAGGATAAATATGACACAGTTTGACAAGCAGAAACTTACAGAGGTTATTCTTTACATATTGAACAAGACAAAGGGATTGGACTATTACCACGTGTTCAAGATTATATATTTTGCTAATATCGCACATTTGGCAAAATACGGATTTCCTATGGTTTCTGACGAGTTCTGTGCATTGCCGGATGGTCCTGTTCCTTCAATATTGTATAATTGTATAAAAGACGACATTCATTGCGATAAAGAGCTGAAAAACATGCTTGACAAGACAATTATGAAAGGTACAGATGACGCTTATTATATGTTGGAAGCAAAGCGTGATGCTGACTTGGATTATCTTTCAAAAGCAGATATTGAAGCGTTAGACCAATCAATAGAAGAAAACAGAAATCTTCCTTATGGAGAGTTACGTGCAAAATCGCATGGCGAAGAATGGAGTCGTGCTTATAATCAGCAGGGACGTAAAGTAATGGATATTGTTGGCATGGCTAAAGATGCGATGGCATCTGAAGATATGATAGAATATATAAAGGAAAACCTTGCAATAGAAGCAGCTTTGGCATGACGAATATCGGTGATCTGCTTGGAAATGCAGCAAATGAACTTTTACAATCAAACATTAATGTTGGTGATGTTTATTTGCTGAATCTTGACCCTTCTAATGGCATTACGCCTAAGAACAATGATGCCACACGCAATAAATTTTTCATCGTTCTTGGATTTGATAACGAAGGTAATGTGATAGGTGGGTTGGTGATAAATTCTAAAATAAACTATAATTTACCGTCAACAGTTACCGACTACCAATTACCTATAACCGTTAAACAATGTCCTTTTCTGCAACATAACTCATTTGTAAATTGCTCTAAAATCATTGTTGCTAAAAGGACAAAGTTTAGCAAGGAAACCTATAGAGGTGAAATCTCTGATCCTGAAATGATGAAACTTATCATAGATACAGTAAAAGAGAGTCCTACAATCAACAGAAAGCAGCTGAAAGATTTTGGACTAATCTAAATCTCTGCTCCGCCAAATGTTTATATAAACATTTGGCGGAGCAAATATTGCTTCTGCAAACTTAGGCTTATTAGAATGTTCTTTTCTATTGATAGTTTGCCTTCTATTGCAGACAACAACCGAGCATATTGGAGTTGTTCTGTATATGATGGGCAAAATA
>OJAW01000872.1_pt1 | contig 19163 bp, 16 predicted proteins | sample 1589151 | NCBI WGS metagenome assembly OJAW01 (sample SAMN03283290) | human gut metagenome | biome: human-associated habitat; material: feces | host: Homo sapiens | place: Peru | collected 2012
AGTGGAAGTGTAGCGATACATTGAGCGGACTAGTACTAATAGATTGAGGATTTAACCACAAAAATTTATAATTTGATGACACATTATCTTGTTTTCAGAGAACTAATATGATATAATATAATTAATTGAAGAAAAAGTATATTGGTGATAATAGCGAAGTGGTTCACCTGTTCCCATCTCGAACACAGAAGTTAAGCACTTATGCGCCGACGATAGTGAGTTTTGCTAAAATAGGTCGTTGCCAATATTTTTTTATGTCTAAATGTTTGTTGATATTTAGATTTTTTTATTATTTTTTTGATATCTATGGACTTTATCTATTATATTTGTTAAAATATTATTTGTTAAAAGAGATTATACATTTATCCCTTGATAGATGTTATTTTTTTAAGGAGGATATTATGAAATTTACAAAAGAAATGGTTAATGATTATGCTGATAAATTATTAATTGGTCTTACAGATGAAGAAAATAAAATGGTTCTTGATGAATTTGATATTATTGATAAAAATATTGATATTATTAATAAAATAGAAGGTATAGATGATGTTACTCCTATGTCACATTGTTTAGATGATTTTATTTATGAATTAGATGATGATATTGTTGAAGAATCTATTTCAATTGAAGATGTTCTTTCTAATTCTGATCAAGTAATAGATAGAGAGATATCTGTTCCAAAGGTGGTGGGATAAAATGAAATATATGAATAAAGGAATTGTTGATATACATAATGCTTTAATTAATAATGAAGTTACTGTTGAAGATTTAATTGAAGAATCTTTAGAAATGTCTAAGAAAGTACAAAATGCTTGTAATGCTTTTGTTACTATTTTGGATAAGGATAAAATTAAAAAAAGTGAAGTAAATGATAATTTACTATCAGGTATACCTTATGGTGTTAAAGATAATTATAGTACAAAGGGTATTCTTAGTACTGGTTCTTCAAATACATTAAAAGATTATATTCCATTTTTTGATGCTACTGCAATTGATAATTTAAGTTGTAATGGGGCTATTATGGTTAATAAAACTATACTTGATGAATTTGGTATGGGAGGTACCGGTACTACTGGTCATACAGGCAAGGTATTAAATCCTTGGGATCGTAGTAGAATGTGTGCTGGTTCGTCTTCTGGAAGTGCTTGTGCAGTTGCAAGTGGTGTTTATCCTTATGCTACTGGTAGTGATACTGGAGACTCTATTAGAAAACCTGCTGCTTATTGTGGTATTGTTGGATATAAGCCTACATATGGTATGATTTCTAGATATGGTTTATTTCCATTTGCAAGTAGTTTGGATACTTGTGGTGTTTTAACTAGAAGTGTTGAAGATGCTGCTATTGTTGTGGATGCAATGAAAGGAAAAGATAAAAAAGATATGACTAGTTGGGATAGTTCAAATATTAATTTATTTAAATCTTTAAATAGTAATGTTAAAAATAAAAAACTATGCTATGTTAAAGAAATATGTGATATTTCAATGTATCCTAATGCTAACGATGAATTGAAAACTCATTTAGAAAATTTTAAAAATGTTATAGAAAAATGTAAGAAACTAGGAATGAATGTTGAAGAAGTATCTGTTGATAAAACATTACTTCGTGCTGTATCTTCAGTTTATATGGTTATTTCTTGTGCTGAAGCGACTTCAAATATGTCTAATTTAACTGGTATTATTTTTGGCCCTCGTGCTGAAGGCGATAATTATATTGATATGATGAAGAATTATCGTACTAATGGTTTTTCTCCATTAATTAAAAGAAGATTTATAATTGGTTCTTATGTATTACAGGCTCAAAACAAAAATAGATATTTTTATAATGCACAACGTGTTAGAAGGTTAATTGTTGATAAATGGAATGATTTATTTAAAGAGTATGATGCAGTTATTCTTCCTGTTGGAACTGGTCCAGCGAAAAAGTTTGATGATAAAGTTGAAATGATTAGTGATGAATATAATATTTTAGATGAGCATTTACAAATAGGTAATTTTGGTGGTTTTCCTTCGATTACTATTCCTGATGGTTTTGTTAATGATTTGCCTGTTGGAGTTAATATAACTGGTAAATGTTATGATGACAGTAATGTTTTAAATATTGCTTATGCAATTGAGGGGACAATGAATTATAAAAATCAAATTGCAAAGGAGGTAAATCATGAGTAATTATAGAGCGATGATAGGAATTGAAATGCACTGTGAAATAAGTGAGACTAACACAAAGGTATTTTCTAGAGCAAAGAATTCTTATGAAGATATTCCTAATGTTAATGTTTTACCTTTGGATATGGCTTTTCCTGGTACTCTTCCTGTTGTTAATAAAGAAGCGGTTAAGAAAGCACTTATGGCAAGTATTATTTTAAATTGTAAGCAACCTGAATATATTTATTTTGAAAGAAAAAATTATTATTATCCAGACTTACCAAAAGGATATCAAATTACACAGGAAACTAAACCTGCACCAATTGGAATATATGGTAATTTTGAGTATGAATATAATGGTGAAATAAAAAGTGTAAGAATTAATAATATACACTTAGAAGAAGATTCTGCTTCGCTTACTCATTATAATAGTTGTTCTACGATTAACTATAATAGGGCAGGAGTACCATTACTTGAACTAGTTACTGAACCTGATTTTAGAAGTGCTGATGAGACAATTGCATTTCTTGAAACTATGAGATTAGTTTATCAATACGCTAATATATCTGAAGCAGATAGTAAAAAAGGTCAAATTAGATGTGATGTTAATGTTTCTATTATGGATGAGAGTTTAGATGAAAATGATTCTAAAAACTGGGGTACTAAAGTTGAAATAAAAAATGTTAACTCATTTAGTGGTGTAAAAGATGCAATAAATTATGAAATAGCAAGACAAATTTCTTTAAAAGAAAATGGTACATATGATGAAATGGAACAACAAACTAGAAGATGGGATGAAGCTAGTATGACTACTATATTTATGAGAAGTAAAGTTGATGCTATTGATTACAAATATTTTATAGAACCAAATATTCCTAAATTTAAATTATCTAATGAATGGATAAAGAAAATTGAAAAAGAAATACCAGTACTTGCTCATGAAAGAAAAAGAAAATATTTAGATGATTATAAATTATCTGTTAAGGATGCTAATACTTTAATAAAAGAAAAAGCGATATCTGATTTTTATGATAATTCTATTAATGTAGGTGGTAATCCAGTAGAAATGGCTAATTGGATAGCTGGGTTTATTATGGGATATTTAAATAAAGAAGAAAAAAGTATTACTGAAATATTTTTAACTCCTAAAATGTTAGTAGAGTTAATTAATAAATTAAATTCTGGTAAAGTTAATATTAAACAAGTTAAAGAAGTATTGGAAAAATCATTAAATGATAATAAAGATCCTAATAAATTAATCGAAGAATTAGGACTTAGTCAAATTACTGATGAAAATGAAATTAGAAATTTAATTAATGAAGTATTGAATGAAAATTTAAATTTGGTTGAAGATTATAAGAATGGTAAGAGAGTTTTTGATTATTTTATTGGTCAAATTATGAAAAAATCTAAGGGTAGAGTTAATCCTAAGATGGCGAATATTATATTAAAAGATGAATTAGATAAAAGGTAAGATTTCTTACTTTTTTCTTTTAATTATGGGAGAATTTACATAATCTTTTTTAGTAAAACACTTGATATTTATTGATTAATAATATATAATTATTACAAGGAGGATAACATATGAAGAAGAAAATTTTATTTATAATTATATTATTTATATTTATGTTTATTCCGTATAATAAAGTTGAAGCAAAAACATTACAAGATTTATATGATGAACTTGCAAGTTTAAAAGCTAAAAAGAATGCTGCTGATGAAGGTAAAAAATTATCAGAATCAGAACTTGCTAAATTAAATAGTGATATTGCTACAATTACTAAAAATATTACTAATACACAAAATGAAATAAAAGATGCTGAAAATGAAGTTAAAAAAAGTGAAGAAGAAATAAGTAATAAAAAAGAGGAAACTAATGATTATTTACTATTTTTACAACTTTCTAATAGTGGTAATACATATTTAGAGTATTTATTTGATGCAGATGATTATACTGATTTTATTTATAGGTATGCAGTTGTTAGTCAAATGAGTGAATATAATAATAATTTAATTAATGATTTAGAGAAGTTAATTAAAGAATTAGATGAGAAGAAAGTTAATTTAAGTGATAAACAAAAAAAGTTAGAACAACAAAGAAAAGAATATTCTGAAAAAGCTAATACTGTTAGAGCAAATATTACTAAGCAAACGGAAGCTGGTTCTTCATTGGCAGATGATATAAAGGGTATTGAAAATGATATTAAAAAATATGAGGCAAATGGTTGTAGAAGAAATCAAAGCATTACTGAATGTGAGACTATAGTGTCTTCAAGAGGATGGCAGTTTCCTTTAAGAAGTGGTTGGACTACAAGTGAGTATTCTCCTTCTTCTGGTCATTGGGGAATAGATTTAGCACAAAGTCAAGGTACTCCTGTTTATCCTGCAGCACCTGGTAAAGTTGCTAAAATAATAGACCATTATTGGTGTGGTGGAAATATGGTATATATTAATCACTATGTTAATGGCAAATATTATACAACAGCGTATATGCATTTATTAGAATACTATGTTTATGTTGGTCAAGAAGTTAATAATAATACTGTTATTGGTATAGTTGGTGGATATACTACTTCTGCAATGCCTAAAAAGGATTGCCCAATTACTTTTGCAGGTAAAGGTGGATATGATTATTGTACTTGCGGTGCTCACTTACATTTTGCAATGGCTGATGGTATAAGTCATAATAGTTTTAATCCAAACTCATTTAATCCAAGAAATATATTTAACTTTGGATATAGTTTTCGTAGATAATAAGGACTTTATGTCCTTTTTTAAGGAGTGATAGAAATGGATGGTCTAAATCAAGATCAAGTTATTTATAGAAAGAATAATGGTTTATCTAATAGTACAGAAGTAAAGTATTCTAGAACTACTAAGCAAATAATTTTATCTAATACAATTACTTTATTTAATATTTTAAATGTTGTGTTGTTAATATTAGTATTAACTACTGGTTCGATTCAAAATGCTTTGTTTATGGGTTCAATAATATTTAATACTCTTATTGCAATATTTCAAGAAATTAAGGCTAAAAGTATTCTTGATAGTTTAACTATTTTTAATCAAACAAAGGTTAAAGTTAAAAGAGATGGAAAAATTGAGGAAATAGATAAGAATGAATTAGTTTTAGATGATTTAATGTTTTTATCTTCAGGTGATGATGTAGTAGTAGATGCAGTTATTGAAAAAGCAAGTATGTGCGAGGTAGATGAATCTGTTATTACTGGTGAATCTGATGCTGTTATTAAGAAAAAAGGAGATAAATTAATTTCTGGTAGTGTTATAATAGCTGGTAATTGTTATGCTAAGGTTGTATCTGTTGGTGGGGATAACTATGCTAGTAATTTAGTAAAAGAAGCAAGTACCATTAAAGACAACTCATCTTATTTAATGAATTCAATTAATAAAATTTTAAAGATAGTTACATTTTTAATTGTTCCTACTGGTGTTCTTTTATTTATTACTCAATATTATCATTCACATCAAACTTATAGCGAGGCAATTTTATCTACTGTCGCAGGTGTTATAGGTATGATACCTGAAGGATTAGTTCTTTTAACTAGTATTGCTCTTACTGTGGGAGTAATTAAGATGAGTAAAAGAAATGTTATTATTCAAAAATTAAGTGGTATTGAAATGTTATCTTGCGTTGATGTTTTATGCTTAGATAAAACTGGTACAATTACTGATGGTACTATGGAAGTAGTTGATGTAGTTAAATTAGATGATAAATATGATATTGAAGAAATTATAGGAAATATGATTATTGATGAAAGTAATAATGCTACGGATATTGCTTTAAAGAAAAAGTTTGAAAAGAAAGATACAATGAAGATAAAGGAGCGTGTTCCATTTTCGTCTTCTAGAAAATGTAGTAAAATAATTTGTGATAAAGAAATATTTGCTCTTGGAGCTTTAGAGTATATTAATGGTGAAAAAATAAGTAAATATGATAATTACTTATTAAAATATATTGAACAAGGATATAGAATTATTTCATTAGTAAGTTCTAAAGATGAAGAATTTAAAAAAAGTGATGTTATTGGGTTTATTATTATAAAAGATAATATAAGAAAAAATGCTAAAGAAACGTTAAAATATTTTAAGAAACAAGATGTAAAAATTAAGGTTATATCTGGTGATAATCCTGCGACTGTATCTAGTATTTTAAAACAATTAGAATTTGATGATTATGATAAATTTATAAGTGGTAATGATTTACCTAAAAATTATGTTGATTTAAAAGAAATAATTAATAAATATACTATATATGGTAGGGTAACTCCTTATCAAAAACAACAGTTAATTAGAGCATTAAAAGAAAATAATACAGTTGGTATGATTGGTGATGGAGTTAATGATATTCTTGCTTTAAAAGAAGCTGATTGTGGTATAGCTCTTGCTAGTGGAATAAGTGCTGCAAGAAGTGTTAGTGAGGTTGTTTTAACTGATTCTGATTTTAGTGTATTACCTGAAATAGTAAATGAAGGTAGAAGGGTAGTTAATAATATTGAAAGAGTAGCAAGTATGTATTTGATTAAAACTATTTATTCATTTATTTTATCAGTTTTATCAATTGTTATATCTCATGAATATCCATTTTATCCTGTTCAATTATCATTAATAAGTAGTATATGTGTTGGTATTCCTTCATTCTTTTTGGCACTAGAACCAAATTATACTAAAGTAAAAAAAGGATTTATAGTTAAAGTATTTAGAAATGCATTGCCTTCGGGTCTTGTTGTATTTGCTAATATATTCTTTATAATAATGTTTTGTTCAATATTTAATAGAGATTTTGAGAATTATAGAATTATTATTGTTACTGTTACTGGTTTAATTACATTAAGATTATTGTATAATATTTGTAAGCCTCTTAATGTACCAAGGAAGATATTGTTAGTATTATGTACTGTTCCATTCTTTTTAGCGTTGATATTATATCCAGATATATTTTTGGTAACAAAGTATAATTTCTTAAATATATTATTTATTGTATTATTATCTTTTTGCGATTTATATGTTATTGAATTTTTTGAGGGTATATATGATAAATTAGTTTTAAAGAAAGATAATAAGGGTGTTGTTTATGAAAAAAAAGAATGTTAATGTAAGTAGAATTATTTGGGTAGTGGGTATATTTCTTGCACTTATATTAATTTTATATTTAGTTGTTGTTTATAAAGTAAAATATGAAGATTTAAGTTATATAATAAAATAAAAGGAAGTGTATTGCTTCCTTTAATTTTCATTATAATTTTTAATATCCATAATTATTGGTAATATAATTGGAACTCTACCTGTTTCAGAGTCTAATATTGGCATAAGTTCTGTAATTAAGTCAGATTTTATTTCATTAAAACTAAATGCTTTTTTAGATAGTTCGCGTTTAATTATGAATTCTGCTTTTTTTTGAACTTTATTTATTAGTTCTTCATTTTCATTTACAAGAATATAACCTCTTGTGGTAATTGAAGGTGTTGCTAATAATTTTTTATTTTCTATGTCTATGTTTGCAATGACTACTAATATTCCATTGTTTGACATTAGTTTTCTATCATTTATTACAACACTTCCAACATCACCGATTCTTGAGCCATCAACATATATTTCTCCAGAAGGTATTTTTCCTGATTTTTTTATTCCATTTTTTGTTATAGATAATACATCACCATTTTCTAATATAAATGTTTTTTCTTTTGGTATTCCACATTCAATTGCTAAGTCACAATGTGATTTTAACATTCTATATTCACCATGATATGGTGCAAAGTATTCAGGTTCAATTAACCTTAACATTAGTTTTAATTCTTCTTGATTAGCATGTCCTGATGAGTGAATATCAGTTGTACTATTGGTATATACTTTCACTCCTTTTAAATACAATTTATTAATTGTTTTTCCTACGGAAGCAGCATTACCTGGAATAGGGGAAGATGAGAATATTACAATATCATTTGGTATAAGTTTTATTTGTCTATGACTTCCATCTGCAATTCTTGATAAAGCTGCTAATGGTTCTCCTTGGCTCCCTGTACAAAGTAAACATACTTCACATGGTTTCATAGTATTAGCAGCTTCACTTGATATAATAATATTTTTATCTTTTATGTAACCACATTTTATTGCTATATCTACTGAAGTATCCATGCTTCTTCCAAATAATACAACTTTTCTATTAAATTTTTTACAAGTTTCAATAATATGTTTTAGTCTATATACATTTGATGCAAATGTTGCTATTATTATTCTATTGCCTTTATTTGTAGCAAATATTTCATTTAAGTTTTCATCTACGATTGATTCACTTAATGATGTTCCTTCGACTAAGGCATTTGTAGAATCACTCATTAATAATCTTACTTTATTACTTCCGATTCTTGCCATTTTATGAATATCAGCGACTGGCCCAATTGGTGTTAAGTCAAATTTAAAGTCACCTGTCATTACTATTACACCATTTGGGGTAGTAATTGATATACCATGTGAATCTGGTATTGAGTGTGTTGTTCTAAAAAATTCTATACTAAAATGTTTTGTTTTTATTTTTGTTTCTTCGTTATATACGATAATTTTTTTCTTTATATTCTTTTCCAATAATTTTTTATCTATTAATTCTTTTGCTTGATATGGAGCATATATTTTAGGAATGTTTATTCTTTGTAATAAGAATGGTATTCCACCAATATGATCTTCGTGTCCGTGTGTAATTAATAGAGCTTTTATTTTTTCTTCGTTTTGTTTTAAATAACTATAATCTGGTATTACATAATCTATTCCTAATAGTTCTTCTTCGGGAAACATTACACCAGAATCTACAATTATTATTTCATCATTGTGCATAACACAATACATATTTTTTCCTACTTCGCCTAATCCTCCTAGGGCGAATACTTTTGTTTCTAATTCTTTTTTCATTTGTTCTCCTTTCATAAAATTTAACCGTTAACAAAAAAATAATATAAAATTAAAAAGAATAACACTTGCTTATACATTATACTATAAATGTTGCTAAATTTCAAGTGCTAGAAAATTTTGAGTATAATTATGTTAAATTTTATGTAAAATATTTGATAGATAATTTACTTGTTTTATGTTTTTTGATATACTTTTAATGGAGGATAGATATATGAAAACAATTAAAGATTATGATTTAAATGGTAAAAGAGTAATTATTAGATGTGATTTTAATGTTCCAATGAAAGATAATATTATAACTGATGATACTAGAATATTAGCTAGTTTAAAAACTATTAATTATGCAATAGACAATAATGCTGAAATAATTTTATTATCTCATTTAGGTAAAGTTAAGTGTGAAGAAGATAAAAAGAATAATAGTTTATATAGTGTTTATTTGAAATTAAAAGAATTACTTAAAACTAATGTTTATTTTTGTGAAGAAACACATGGTGATAAATTAACTAATATGGTTAATAATTTAAAAGTTAGAGAAGTATTACTTGTTCAAAATACTAGATATGAGGATATTGATTCTAAAAAAGAAAGTTCTTGTGATTTAAAATTATCTAAATATTGGGCTAGTTTAGGAGATATATTTATTAATGATGCTTATGGTACATTACATAGAAGTCATGCTTCAAATGTTGGAATAGGTAAGATTTTACCTAATGGTATTGGATTTTTAGTTGAAGAAGAAGTTAATAAAATAGATAGTTTTTTAGAAGATACTTCAAGACCTTTTATTGTTATAATGGGTGGAAAAAAGGTAAGTGATAAAATTAAAGTAATTGATAATTTAATTAAAAAATGTGATAAGTTATTAATTGGTGGTGCTATGAGTTTTACTTTTTTACATGTATTAGGATATAATGTTAATATGGAGTATGTTGATAATGATTCAATTTCTTATGTTAAGGGATTATTAGATAAATATAAAGATAAAATAGTATTACCTGTTGATTTTATGGTTAGTTCTTCATTAGAAGATGTTAATTCTGTTAATAAGAGTTTAGATGAATTAGAAGTAAATGATAATGGTTATGATATAGGAAATGAAAGCATTAAGTTATTTAAAGATAATTTAAATGGATGTGCAAGAGTTTTAATTAATGGACCAGTTGGAGTATTTGAAAATAAATTATATGAAAAAGGTACTAAGGAAATCTATCAATATTTAAAAGATAATAATATTAAAGTATTAATTGGAGGAGGAGATTCTGCTGCTTCAGTTAATAAGTTAGGATTTGCTAATACTTTTTATCATGTATCTACCGGAGGAGGAGCAACTTTAGAATACTTGGAAGGTAATGGATTACCTGGACTTGATGTAATAAATAAATAATAAAAAGAAAGTATCAATTGGTACTTTCTTTATTCTTATCATCTTTTGCTTCTTCTTTATTATCTTCTTTTGGTGTAGTTGTAGGGGACGTGGTAGGTTTTGTTTCATCTTGTTTAGTTTTATTTTTAGTTATTTCTAATATTTTATTATTTTTTTGTAATTCATAAATACTTATATTAGATATATTTTGTTTTAGTATAATATTATTATCTAATTTATCATTTATATTTTCAATTATTTTTATTGTTATATATCCAAAATTTTTATACCATTCATTAAAATATTTAATATCTTTATTTGTAAAATCTGGTATTATACAATTATTATTATTTTGATATTCTTTTTTAGTACATAACTTATAATCAAATTTAGATTCTTTATCTACTTTAGCAATTTCAAAAGTTATTGTTTCATCTCTAATTAAACTCATATCATAATTACCAGGAATGTTTTGACTTATTATTTGATTATTTGTATAAGTTTTATCTGTTATTTCAGTATATGTAAATTTACAAGTATAATTAATTTCATCACAATATCTAACTGCATCTTGATAATTCTTTCCTGTTAAATCTTTAAGTAAGTTTAATGTTGTTCCACCATATATGCCTTTTCCTATTGTTATTTCTTCGTATTTATTATTTATATCAAATGATAATGTTTTAATTACCTTTTTATTTTGTAATCCAAGATTTTCTTTCATAACTTCGCTTACTTTATTTATACTATTTTGATGTGCTATTATCATTGATAAATTTAATCCACTTATATTTATATATGTTCCATATACTTCCAAAGATAATTTTTGAATATTAAAGGTATTATCTATATTACCATTTCCTGATGAAGTTATAATATTTTTAAATATATTATAGAAAGATAGTATAGTATTTTTATCCATATTTGTTTCAACATTATTTGATATTGTATCTAATAGTGAATAAACAATTGTAGGGTCTTTTATTTTACTTATTTCATTTAATATACTTTTTAATACTAATTGTTGATTTAATCCTCTGGTTATATCATTTCTTAGGTTAGTATTATAATATCCTTTTTCATTATATTTAGCAGGACATTCAGGCCATGTATGTCTATTTCTTGTTAATGCTAATGCTTGTTCACCATTTAAATGTTGTGGTCCTTCTTCGACATAAATCATATTACTGCCAAATTCTCTTTTGCTATTTTGCTCACAAAAAGGATATACTACATCAACATCTATTCCTTTAAGATTATCTACTAAATCTACAATTCCTGTGAAGTTTATTTTAGCATAATAATCAATATTAATATTAACTAAGGAAGATACTGTATCTACAACACATTTATCTGAATACCATCCTGATGAATTTATTTTATGTTTTCCACCGGTACATGCAATTGTTGTATATGTATCTCTTGGTATACTTAACATTGTTGCATTTAATGTATCAGGATTGAATGTTATTAATAATAATGTATCTGCATTATATGATGATTCTAGTGTATCTACACCCATTAAAAGAATAGAGAATGGTTTATTTACATCTTTGCTTACTGTTTCTATTTTTTCTTTCTTTTTATCTTCGTGTACTTTTTTTAATTTAGTATTTATATCTTTAAATTCATTATGTTCTAAAAACATTGTAGGATAACTTTCTGGTAGGAAAGCATATTTTATTTTACCATTATATAAATCTTTTACTATATCTAAATATTCTTCATATTCAATTAATTTATATTTAATATTATTTTTAGTTAATATTTCTTTTGCAAAATTATAACCATTAACTATATTTTTATTTTGAGTTATTACTCCAATATTATCATCTATTTCATTTATATTACTTACTTTATTATCACTTAATGTTACTAATGTTAATGTATATTCTTCATAAGATTTAGTTACTTTGTTAAGTGAAGTATATATTTTATCAAAGTTATAGTTTATAAACATATTTGTTATAATAAAAGGTATTGATAACATTATAGGAATAATATTTTTCTTTTTCTTAATATTTATGAATAATAATAATGTATTAACTATTAATAAAATAAGTATAATAATTATTCTTAGAATATTTTCTATATTGTTTAGTTTAATTATATTAATTATTAGTAATATATCAGATAATGTATATACTATTAATAATATTTTTGCTAGTATTTGTTTTAATTTTTTATTCTTTTTCATTTTTCTACCTCATAAATATTATATCATGAAATTAAAAATTTATTAAATTTATTTACTTTAAATTATATTTAGTGTAAAATATTAATGAAAAGAGGGATATTATGGATAAAATTATATATGATGCATTATGTATGGAAAAAGAAAGACAAGAAAATAATATTGAACTTATTGCTTCAGAAAATTATGTAAGTAAAGATATATTAGAATTAGATGGTAGTATTCTTACTAATAAGTATGCTGAAGGATATCCAAATAAAAGATATTATGGTGGATGTAAATATGTTGATATAATTGAAAGTACTGCGATAAATTATGCATGTAAATTATTTAAATGTAAATATGCCAATGTTCAACCTCATTCTGGTAGTAGTGCTAATATGGCTGTGTATAGAGCATTACTTAATCATGGAGATAAGGTAATGGGAATGAACTTAAAAGATGGTGGTCATTTAACACATGGTAGTAAGAAGAGTTTTAGTGGTATAGATTATGAAATAGTTAGTTATGAATTAAATCCTGAGACAGGGTTAATTGATTATGATGAAGTAATGAAGTTAGCAATAAAAGAAAAACCTAAGATGATTATAGCAGGTGCTAGTTCTTATTCAAGAGAAATTGATTTTAAGAAATTTAGAGAAATTGCAGATAAGGTTGGAGCATATTTAATGGTTGATATGGCTCATATTGCAGGACTTGTGGCAACTGGTTATCACATTTCTCCGATAGAGTATGCTGATGTTGTTACTACTACTACTCATAAAACTTTAAGGGGTCCAAGGGGAGGACTTATTTTAACTAATAATGAAGATATTATTAAAAAAATTAATAGTGTAGTATTTCCAGGTATTCAAGGCGGTCCACTTATGCATATTATTGCTGCTAAAGGACAATGCTTTTATGAGGCTTTGCAACCTAGTTTTAAAGAATATCAATTACAAGTATTAAAAAATATTAAGTCTTTATGCAAAAGTTTACAAGAAGAAGGCTTTAAAATTATTAGTGATGGTACAGATAATCATTTAATAGTAGTGGATGTTAAAATTAGTGCTAATATTACTGGTAAAATGGCTGAAGAAGTATTAGATAAAATAAATATTACTGTTAATAAAAATGTTATACCTAATGATACTGAAAAAGTTAGTGAAACTAGTGGTATTAGATTAGGAAGTCCAGCGATGACTACAAGAGGATTAAAGGAAGAAGAATTTTATTCAATTGGTAAAATTATTGCTAGTAGTTTAAAAAATATTGATAATGAAGAAATATTAAAAGAAAATAAAGCTAAGGTATTAGATATAACAAGTAAGTTTCCTATTTATAAATAGTATAAAATAAAATAATAATCATACTTTTTAATATGAAGAGTATGATTTTAATTATTAAAGGTATTATAATTGGTATTGGTAAAATAGTACCTGGAGTATCTGGGGCAGTTTTAGCAGTTATTCTTAAAGTATATGATAAAGGAATTAATGCAATTGTTAATTTTAAAAATGATATAAAAAATAATATTAAATTTTTAATATGTATTGGACTAGGTATAGGTATTGGTATTATTTTATTTAGTAAGATAATTGTATTTATGTTAGATAATTATTATGTGTATACTATGCTTTTATTTATTGGATTAATCATTGGAGGTATACCTAGTATTACTAAAGAAATTACTAGAAAGAATTATAAGTATGTATTTATTACTTTAATATTTACTACTATTATTTCATTAATTGGTATTAATAATAATTATGTAATAAAAAATAATTTTATGGATTATGTTATATTTTTTATTGGTGGAATAATGGATGCTATTGGTACTGTTGTACCAGGATTATCTTCGACTGCTTTATTACTTATTATCGGAATATATAATAATGTAATTGTATCTATTTCAAATTTATCTAGTTTTAATATTAATTATGGTGTTCTTATTCCTTTTGGTATTGGATTAGTTATAGGTATTATTTTTGTTTCTATTATTATTTCTAAGTTATTAAGTAAATATAAGGAAAAAACAAACTCTATTATATTAGGGTTTGTAATATCTAGCGTTATATTATTATTAATTAGATTATTTAATAATTATATTTCTTTACTTGATTTATTTATTGGTATTATATTTATGATTATAGGTATTATTCTTTCTTGCTTCTTAGGTTAAATTTAACTTTAGGGAATGCTTTTAAAATTCTAGTAGGCAAGTATTTTTTATGTAAAATATCAGTCACTAGTTTTTTAATTTCTATTGTAGCATCACTTTTTACTTGTGATATTTTATCTTTAAGATTTAATATTACTTTTGTAGATATCACTAAATCTATTAAAAATATTACTAAGCATATTACTGATATTATATTTAGGGTATTTTTATTTATTTTATCAATTAATGATAATAATGGCGGATTTACGATATATATTAAAACTAAAGCAAGTACTCCAAATAAGAAAGTATTTAATAAACAAGTTCTTCCATTTAAGTTAAATTTTTGATTACTATAATCCCACCATCTAGCTTTAAATAATTTTTCCATATAATAACTTGTCATATATTCAATAAAACTACATATAAACATAGCTAGTATAAATACTGTTAGTGGATTTGATTTATATTGTGTTAAATATAATGTCATTATTGTAGCACATACTCCGTATATTGGAATATATGGTCCGATTAAAAATCCACGATTAACTAATTTTTTATCTATTATAAATACATAAATTACTTCGACAATCCAACCAATTACAGCATATATAAAAAATAGAAAGAAATAATATAATATGTTATTCATTTTACACCTCTAGTTAATTATAGCATAGAAAATTATTTATACAAATAGTTATGTAAAAAAAATGTCAAATTATTGAATTAGTATACTAAATATTGTACAATTAAATTAAGGTTGGTGATAATATGACAAAAGGCGATATGTATGCAAAAGAAACTTTTGAAAGAATATTAAATGAAGGATGTTTAGATAAAAATCCTAGACCACATTATGCTGATGGTACTCCTGCACATACCTTAAGTATAAATCATGTATTTCATACTTATGATTTAACTAAAGGTGAGTGCCCTCTTATTACTTTAAGACCAATTGCTATTAAAAGTTCAATTGGAGAAATGTTATGGATTTATCAAGATAAGTCTAATGATTTAAATTTACTTAGAGATAAATATAATGTTAAATGGTGGGATGAATGGGATATTGGAGATAGAACAATAGGTTCAGTTTATGGAGAAACTATTAGAGAATATGATTTAGTTAATAAAATATTACTCGAAGGAATTAAGAATGATCCTGATGGAAGAAGACACATTCTTAGTATGTGGCAATATAGTCAATTTGAAAAGAAACATGGACTTAAGCCTTGTGCATTTGAAACTCATTGGAATGTTAGACATGGAAGAGATGGAATAGATTATTTAGATATGAAATTAATTCAAAGAAGTAGTGATTTTGCTACTGCAGGTTGTATTAATCAAATGCAATATTTAGTATTTATGTTAATGATTGCAAGACATCTTGGCTATACTCCAGGTAGATTTACTTGGGATTGTACTAATGTTCAAATATATGATAGACATATGGAACAAGTTAAAGAAATGTTAAATAGAGAACCTATTGATTGTAATCCGGAAATTATATTAAATGAAGAAAAAACAAACTTTTATGATTTTACACCAGATGATGTAGAAATTAAGGGTTATCCAAAGAAATTGATTAAGGAAAAAAATCCACAATTAAATTTTGAAATTGCTATATAGGGAGGTATTTATGAGTGTTAAGTTAATAGCTGCAATTGGAGAAAATGGGGAATTAGGTAAAAATAATGATTTAATATGGCATTTACCTAAAGATAAAAGATTTTTTAAAGAAACTACTATGGGTAAATATGTAGTTATGGGAAGGCGTACTTTTGAATCTTTGCCTAATAGTTTACCTGGTAGAACTATGATAGTAGTTAGTAGTAAAAAATTAGATAATTATTATGATGTTATTTGCTATAATGATCCATTAGATGTAATAGATCATTTTGAAAAAGATGAGTTATTTGTTATTGGTGGAGGTCTTATATATGAAGAATTTATGCCATTTGCAAGTGAGATGTATTTAACTGAAGTATTGGCTCATGATTATGAAGCAGATACTTATTTTCCACAAATTAATCCAAGAGAGTGGCATGTTAATGAAATAGAAAGTGGAGTAGATAATGGAATTGATTATGTAAGAAATCATTATGTAAGAAAGAGAGTAATTAGATAATGGGAAAATTAATAGTAGTCGAAGGTACTGATTGTTCTGGTAAAGAAACTCAAACTAGGTTACTCGTTGATAGATTTGAAAAAGAAAATATTAAAGTAAAAAGATTATCTTTTCCTATGTATGATACTCCGACTGGTAAAATTATTGGAGCGTGTTTACTAGGTAAACCTTATATGGTAAATAATCTTTTAAAAACAGATGGAGGATTTTTTCCTGAGGGTGGAGGTAATATAGATGCTCTTGCAGCAATAGATTTTTATGCTGCAGATCGTAGATATAATTTACCTAAAATAATTGATGCATTAGAAAATAATGATATTGTTTTAATAGATAGATATGTTACTTCAAATATGGCTCATCGTGGAGGATTAATTGATAATAAAGAAGAAAGATTAAAAATGTATGAAAAAATTGAATTAAAAGAATATGTTATAAATGAACTACCTAGACCTGATATGGTAATACTTCTTTATTTACCTTATGAGTATGCTTGTATTTTAAAGAAAAATAGAAAAGAACTTCCTGATGAGGTTGAAAAAAATATTTCTTATTTAAAAAAAGGAGAAAATGCATATTTAGAATTATCTAAATTATATAATTATGATATTGTTAATTGTGTTAAAGATAATGAAATAAGAACAATTAATGATATTAACGATGAAGTATATAGTAAAGTTAAAAAATTAATAAAAAAATAGGAGAATTTCCTATTTTTATTTATCTACTAAATTACGACTTTCTTTAAGTGGATGAAATCCATTATCAATTAATTCTTGCATTGTTACAATATTATTATTTAATGCATACTTAATTGTATATTCTTTACCATCTTTTATTACAAATACACTATTACTTTTTATACAAGTAAAATAATATTTATATGCATTGTCTTGATAATAATATTCTATTGCTTGGGCACAATTACCTTTTTGTCTATCTTCAATTTTTATATTACCATTTGTATTTTGATTATCTTCGATTATTAATTTGTTGTTATTTTCCTCTTTATTTGATTTATTAGTATCATTTACTATATTATCATCTTTTTTAGTTTCTGTATCCTTTGTTGTTGTATTATCATTTTTAGTGTTTTCATTTGTTTTATTTTTATCGATTGTTGTATTATTATTTTGATTATTACTTTCAGTATTAGTGTTTTCTTTAGTATTGTTATTATTAATATCTATTCCATCAATTTCTTCACATGTAAATTTTTCATTTTTAAGTTTAACTGCTTTACCATTTTTACAAATATACATATCATATAATATTGAACTATATTTATTATTTTCTTGTTTTAATACTATTATTGGTTTGTCTGCGAACATTAAACTATAAGCATAATCTATGATGAATAAAAATAATACTATTAAAGTTATTCTTCCTATTACTTCTATAAAAATGTTTAAAAAGTTTCTTTTTTCTTTTTTTTCTATTGTGTTATCATTTTCATTATTGTTTATTAAATTATTATTATCCATATAAATACTTCCTTTCAATAAAATTATATCATTATTTATTTAAAAATAAAAGAAAAATTGAAAATAAAAAGTTTAAATGTTATTTTAAGAATTCAAAAATTTATAGAATATGCTCTTGATATATTTTTTGTTTCATTTAAAATAAAGTTAATATTATAGTGATTATTTATAATATAATATTTTATAATTGTATTTTGTATCAAGAATAGTAACTATATTATTCATAAATTTTTTTCTGTTTTTTTATTAATTAAATTTTAAATATTATAATTTCATAACAAAACTAGCAATATTTATAAAAACATTAAATATAAAAATACCATATTATAAACTATTATTAATTTTAATTATTTCATATTCAAATATGCTATACTCATTTGTTCCATTAATCATTTTTTTGATATATGGTTCATGAATATGTCCATGTATATGAATAGGAATTTTATTTTTAAATATATAATTAGTTATACCAATTAATCCTTGATGAGCAGGGTCTTTTAATTTTTCATAGTCAAATTTTTTATCATGAGTAACTAATATATCAACTTTAGGTTTACTATTGAAAAAATCTATACTTTCTTCTTGAGTAAATGAAGGAAAATCTACAGGTTTATATTTAAAACTACCTTCCATACCTAGTATTTTAACACCATTTATTTCAATTATATTTCCATTAATATTAGGAATATTATAACTGCTTAAATAATCATAATCATGATTTCCTTTAACAGCTAAAATTTCAATACTAGGATTAAGTTTATTTAGTTCTGTTTCTATTTTTTCAACTTCTTCAT
>OJAW01000874.1_pt1 | contig 19137 bp, 11 predicted proteins | sample 1589151 | NCBI WGS metagenome assembly OJAW01 (sample SAMN03283290) | human gut metagenome | biome: human-associated habitat; material: feces | host: Homo sapiens | place: Peru | collected 2012
CTTCTGATTTGGCTTCCCCACTCTATCTTCTTCTTGCCAGCCTCTATCTTCGCCTTTGCCTCCAAGCGTTTCTTCATGGCACGGTCGTAGAGTTGACTCTTCAAAAGCAACAATGCCTTGGCACGGTTCTTCGGCTGGTCACGCGTCTCAGTATTTTCGATAAGGATTTCCTCTTCCTCACCCGTATCAGGATCCGTGTACCAATATCTCAATCGGACACCAGACTCTACCTTGTTGACATTCTGGCCACCCGCACCACTGGAACGGAAAGTATCCCAAGACAACTTGGCTGGATCTACAAACACTTCGATGGTATCATCAACCAGCGGAGTAACGAAGACACTGGCAAAACTGGTCATACGCTTACCCTGAGCATTGAAAGGAGATACACGCACCAGACGGTGCACACCATTCTCACTCTTCAAGTAGCCGTATGCAAACTCACCACCCTCAATCGTCATGGTGACACTCTTGATACCAGCCTCATCACCTTCCTGCATGTCGGTAATGGTCACCTTATATCCATGAGCCTCAGCCCAGCGCATATACATACGCATCAACATCGAAGCCCAATCCTGACTCTCCGTACCACCGGCACCAGAATTGATCTTGAGTACACAGTCCATAGGGTCCTCCTTCTGGCGAAGCATATTCTTCAATTCCAAATCTTCTATCGCCTTGATAGCCTTGTCATAGTCAGTATCCACTTCCTCCTCGGTCACCATCTCATCTTTATAGAAGTCGAAAGCAAGTTGCAGTTCGTCAGCATAGAGACGTACTTGCTTATAGCCATCCAGCCATTTCTGGATGCCTTTTACTTTCTTCATCTGCTCCTGAGCATACTTAGGATCTTCCCAAAAGTCAGGAGCCTGAGTGCGGAGCTGTTCCTCCTCAAATTCTACTTTTTTCTGGTCTATATTCAGATAACGATGGAGAGCGTCAGCACGATCCATCACATCTTTCAACTGGTCAGCTGTTATCATTTTTATTACCTTATCCTTTAAATAACTTCCTGTTTCTTTTTCCGATACTTCACCATGAAGTTACTCTTCATACATCTTGTCTATCTCTGCCTTATAGTTTTTATTGATAACTGGTCGGCGAATCTTCAGCGTATTGGTCAACTCTCCTGCTTCCATAGAGAAATGGTGAGGCAAGAGCGTAATACGTTTGATCTGCTCATAATAAGCCAAATGCTGCTGAAGGATCTTGACGCGCTCCATCAACATCTTCTGTACCTTCTCGTTGGCACAAAGTTCTTCTCTTCCAGAGAAAGGAATATGATGTTCACGAGCCCAGTCTTCTACCAATCGGAACTCAGGCACAACCAAGGCAGAAACGAACTTACGCTGATCTGCAATTACGGCTACCTGATCGATGAATTTATCCACCAAGAGCAGAGATTCTACCTGTTGAGGAGCAATATACTTACCATTCGAAGTCTTAAAGAGATCCTTAATTCGTTCAGTCAGGTACAACTCTCCGTCCTTCATATAGCCGGCATCACCTGTATGGAAGAAACCTTCCTCGTCAAACGCATTTGCATTTGTCGTATCACGATGATAGTAGCCCTTGGTGATAGTAGGACCTTTCAATAAGACCTCATTATCCTCACCTATCTTAATCTGAATATTAGAGATAGGACGACCTACGGAACCAATGGTGAATTTCTTATCCAGATGAACACAGGAAACCGTAGCAAGACTTTCTGTCAAGCCATATCCTACCACCATTCCGATACCAACAGAAAGAATGAACTCCTCAACTTCAGGACTCACGTAAGCACCAGCAGTAGGGAAAATATTAGGATTCTCCAAGCCCAACTGCTTGCGCACCATGCTCAAGACAGTCTTATTGACTATCTTATATTCAAGTTCAAGTGTCAAAGGAGGACGCTTACCATTGGCAAGATATTCCACATTACGCTTGCGGCCAACAGCCAAAGCGTGATTAAACAGTTTCTTTTTAAACGAAGGAGCCTCATCCATCTTAGCCTTCACAGCAATATACACTTTCTCCCAGAATCGAGGCACACTACACATACAAGTAGGATGAACCTCTCGCATGCTTTCCTGTATCTCATGAGGGTAAGTGTTGATAAAAAGTCGTGCGCCTTCACTCAAGCAGAGGTAAGACCATGCACGTTCAAAGATATGTGTGAAAGGCAAAAAGTCGATGACACGATCCTTGTCTGTAACAGGGACGCACTCATCATTCGCCTTAATAGCAGCATAATACTGTCCGTATGTAAGCATCACTCCCTTGCTATCACCAGTAGTACCACTGGTATAGAGGATATCAGCCAAATCATCCATATTGGCCTGCTTATAAAGTTCCTCCACTTCAGTCTGGCGAGGAAGATTCTCACCCAACTTGATGAAATCCTTGAAATATAAAGCTGCGGGATCATGAGTACTGATACGTACACTGGAATCAAAGATAACGATGCGTTCCAAAGATGGACAAAGCGCAAAAACACGATGGGCCTTGTCATACTGTTCCTGTTCACCTACGAAGAGGATACGCACTTGGGCATCGTTGACCATGTATTGAATTTGTTGCTCACTACTTGTAGCGTAAAAAGGAATAGCACAAACTCTCACTCCGTATGCTCCAAAATCAGTATATAGATAATGTACACAGTTCTGTGAGAACACGGCAATCTTGTCCTGAGGCTTCAAGTTCAGGTTGAGCAATGCATTGCTAACTTGTTTCACTCTCAGAGAGAACTGATTCCACGAAACAGTTTGCCATTGTTCACCGCCAAACTTCTTAAAAGTAAGCGCTGGTTTATCACCGTACTTTTTAGCCAAGTCGTGAATCAGTACTGAAAGATGACTATTGATTTGCATAAGCTTTTGTTATTTATATGGGTGCAAAGATACGGCAAATAGAGGACAAAACAAAATAAAAATGGCATTTTTTCCATTTTGTCTGCTCTTTTTTTCGTAACTTTGCCACAGAATTCAAAAACAAGGGAGATTATGATGACACAAGAACAATTCACCAACGATGCCGTTGAGCTACTGAAGAAGCTCATCGCCACCCCATCTGTAAGCCGTAATGAAAAGGATGCTGCAGATATCATGGAACAGACGATCCGCAGTTATGGTTTTGAACCTCAGAGGGAAGCCAACAATATATGGGTAATAGACCCGCACTTTGATGAAAGCAAACCTACTTTGCTACTCAATGCACATATTGACACGGTAAAACCTGTAGTCTCATGGCAGCGCCACCCCTATGCTCCTACCATAGAAGGCGACTTTCTTTATGGTTTGGGCAGCAACGACTGCGGAGGCGGACTATGCTCACTACTACAGATATTCAGAATGCTTACAGAGAAGCCACAGAGCTATAACCTTATATATCTGGCTTCTGCCGAAGAGGAAGTATCTGGCAAAGATGGTATCAGCCGTGCTCTACCGCTATTGCCTAAGATAGACCTCGCCATCGTTGGTGAGCCAACTGGCATGAATCCAGCTGTAGCAGAAAAGGGATTAATGGTCTTAGATGTCATCGCTCATGGCAAGAGCGGCCATGCTGCCCGTAACGAAGGAGTAAACGCTATCTATGAGGCACTGGATGATATGCGCTGGATTCGTGATTACAAGTTTGAGAAAGTAAGCGAGTTCTTAGGTCCTACCAAAATGACATTAACGGTAGTGAATGCAGGTACTCAGCACAATGTGATTCCAGACAAGTGTACGATGCTGGTAGATATCCGCACCAATGAATTTTATGACAATGAGGAGGTCTATCATTTTATCTGCCATCACTTGAAGAGTGAAGTAAAGGCTCACAGTTTCCGTTTGAAATCATCCCGTATTGATCCTGAGCATCCTCTTATTAAGAAATGTGTAGCCATGGGGATGAAGCCTTTCGGCAGTCCTACCCTTAGCGACCAGGCTCTGATGCCATTTTCTTCTTTCAAGTTGGGACCAGGCGAATCTTCCCGCTCCCATTCCGCAGATGAGTTTATCAGAATAAGCGAAATAGCAGATGCTATCGCTAAATACAAAGAGCTCTTAGATGGCGCTGCCATCTAAGAGCTCAATTCTATTCATCTATTATACCTTATTATATATGTTTACCTACAGAATTACTTTACTACCTTTTCAGCAGAAGCATTTGCGCCATTGATAGCAGTACCAGGAGTACCATCGTTGATAAAGAACTTAGCATTCAGATATGCTGTAGGAATCGTTGCCTTATACCATCCTGTCTTACCATTATGAGAAGCAGAAGCATCGTAAGTCATCTTAACACCTGGCCATACAGAAGAAGATGTTTTACCATTATAGAAGTAGCAATAAACATTCTCCCAGTTAGAAGCATTATCGTAATAAACATACTTAGGATCAACGATCTCATCTTCATGTACCTTGGTCACAGTATTGCTGTATGTTCCGTCAACATAGTAGCCGTGGTTGACAAACTCCACGTCAGCAGTTATCTTATTTCCATTACCATCCAAGAAAATGATTTGAGTAGGAGCACTTGTCTCGGTGCCATCATAAGTCCACTTGAAGACATTCTTTCCAGAAACACTCTTACCTACAAGAGGCAACTTTTTATTGATAGCATCATTCCATTTACCAGCATGCTCAATTACAGGACTAACCTTGTCATTCCATACATATACGGCTGCTGCCGCATTAGATGTCTCCAAGAAACAGGAGATTTCATCAGCCTTGCCCAATTCTGGAACATAAGCCTTCACTTTCTTGTAAGTTACCGAACCACTTTCGGTCTTGCCATCCTTGTCGGTTGCACCCCAAGTGATAGTAACATTCTTACCATAGGCAACATCAGCACCTACAGTAAACTGCTTGGCTGCAGTAAAAGTCTGCTTAGCACCATCATTCACCTGAATCCAGGCAGAAACAGCATTCAAAGGAGTAGCAGTCACAGTGAGAGACTCATCAGAGAAGGCTGTACCATCAGCTGGATTGAAAACAACCTCAGGAGTCAGCACGATAGGACCAGCATTATAGATGACAGCAATACCTGACTCGCCAACATGACCAGAGATTGTAGAAGCATTGACGGTGAAAGCACCACCGCCTACCATATCCTTATACGTACCAGACTTGAGCCACTTGCCGTCGCCAGCACCATTGGCTACAGTCACGTCACGGTCAGAACCACTTCCCAACACGATAATAGCGCCACTCTTACGAACCTGAGCACAAACGCCATTACCTTTTACATAATAGTTAGGCTCGCCAGCACAAACGTTGTGCATGTGGTTTACCTGAGCTACTTCAGCATCTTTGAAGTGAACACTTCCCTTATCGCCAAATCTGATATCATTCTTTGCCTTCTGAGCAGGACGGGAGAAATAAAGAGCGGTAGCTCCATTGTTACCTGCAACAACAGCATACGCACGGTCGATAACATTCTGGCTTTTATTCTTTGACTCACCACCATCGTTGGCATAAGTATCATGGCTTTCACCCCAATAAACCAACTTTTCTGTCTTTGCCTTTCTCTGATTGAAATTACCTACAGACTCGTTGATAGAACCACCGGCAAAGGAATTGGCAAATCCGTTACCATAACCATTATCAGTAATACTCATGTATGTCTGATACTCTGGGAAAAGAATATTATCATTACCACCAGTACCATCAAGGATTTCACCATAGTTGTACATGGTCTGATCCACCACATTCTTCATAAAAGAATCGCCTTCTGAAGGCAAACCGATGTGCTTGATAGCATCCCAACGGATACCATCCACGCCACAGGCTTTCAAGTCCTGGATGTACTGACTGATGATGGCTTGCACAGTAGGATTGTTGGTATCGAGGTCCCACATTCCAATCATACCAAATGTAACCTGATGGCGGTCATTCCAGTTACCCACACCAAATCGTTCATGATAAAGACTCTCGTCCTTCAAGCGTTCAGCCACGTTAGGATGGTCGGTATGGTTGGCAACAACATCCACAATCACCTTAACACCATACTCATGAGCCTTAGCACAGAGAGCCTTCAGGTCAGCTTCAGTACCAAGACCATTACCTATCTTAAAGTCGTATGGACGATAAACATCATACCAGACGGATCCTTTACCTGCTCTTTCGTGAACAGGAGAAGTCTGAACGGCAGTAAAGCCTGCCTTGGCGATATTAGGAATTTCTTCCTGGATATCTGCCAACGTCCAGTCGAAGCAATGAAGGATGACACCATCCTGAATATTGTCTTTAAGACCATATTTGTTGTCTGCGAAGATGTTGGATGCCATGGTGAACAGCATCACCAACATCAGAAGACCATAATTGATTGTCTTTTTCATAATCTGCTATTATTTTCTGATGATTACTTTTTTACCATTGTGAATATAGAGACCAGCCTGAGTAGGCTTCTTGATGCGGATACCAGAGATGGTGTACCAAGCATCATTTGTTGTCTTCTTGACATCTGTCATAGTTGTAGTCTCGATAGCCGTTACAGTACCATTCACATAAACGGTTTCACCTGCAAGATTAGAAGCTGCTGCTCCATTATTAATAACGAAATAACCAGTAAAGAATGCCTGAGGAACTTCTACTGTATAATAACCTTTTTTGCCATTATACTCAGTTTCGTTGTCAAGTGCCATTTTCATACCTGGCCATTCCTGCGCTGCAGTAGTACCATTGTAAATGTAGCAGTAAACATCCTTAAGATTGGCTGTACTATTGTCGAAGAAAACCATCACCTTGCCAGCAGGACCTTCAATCGTCTTGGTATATTTACCTTCTACGTAATAACCATGATTCTTGAATTCCTGATCACCACCATTCAGCTTCTGCTCACCATCATGAGTGAAAATCACACCTGTAGGGATTTCAGTACCAGCTGTATATGTCCATTTAAAGACATTCTTGCCATCTTTAGTTCCCATCAAGGTCATGGCATCTCCAGGCCAAGCTGCAGTGGTAAACTGTCCCACCTTGTCATTCCAAGCCCAAATCTTGGCATTGTCATAACTTGTCTCCAAGAACACAGAGACCTCATCTTCAGTAACCGCTGGCGTATAGTCGTTTGCCATTACGGCAGCCGAAGAAGGCTGAACAACTAAGCCATTAAATGTCAAGCCAAAAAGCAAGACAAGCAAGTTAAATAATAAGTAATTCTTTTGCATAATTAAGTTTAAGATATTTAGTTACGAATTTATTCCGTTTGCAAAAATATCCATAAATTCCCTAACTATTAGCAAGATATTAAGAAATTCCCAAGTTTTTCGTGAGCAAACGTTTGCACAAATATCTGAACTTTTGAACAGGTTTTCAAGAAAGTGTTTCTTACAAAAAAAATCCTTATATATAACAACAAAAGATGGCGGCCAACAAATTATGCAATTCGTTAGCCGCCACCCTATATTTTCTATCTTCCAAGCCAAGCTTCAGGATTCAGTTTTGCCGTTTCCTTACGCAACTGGAATTGGAGAATATGATCAGATCCTACAGCACCTAAAGCCTGACGAGCCGAAACTCGCTGTCCCTTATGAACGCTGACAGATTTCAAGTTACAATAGACAGAGATATAAGCACCATGACGAACAAGGACATTCCACATTCCTCCATATCCGAAGACAGCACTAACCTCACCATCATAAATGCTACGAGCCACACAACCAGGTTTACCTAAGATATTGATACCCTTATTATCCAGTGTGACGCCCTTTAAGCCTTCTACATTATATTGTCCGAAATGACTCACAATGCGATAACTGCCGCTAATCGGCATCGGCAAGCGACCACGATTAGACTCGAAACCACCACTCAACATACGGTCAACCGAACTCAGGGTAGCCGCTTCCTGCGCATCCTGTTTAGCCTCAGCAATTTCCTTCTTACTGCGCTCTGCATCAGCTTTAGCCTTCAACTCGGCAGCCTTACGATTAGCCTCAGCCTCACGGGCAGCCTGTTCAGCAGCAGCTTGTTTGGCAGCCTGTTCAGCAGCAGCTCTGGCAGCAGCTTCTGCAGCAGCACGAGCAGCAGCCTGAGCCTTCGCCTTTGCTTTAGCCTCAGCTTGTCGGGCAGCTTCCTCTTGAGCTTTCTTTGCAGCCTCCTGTGCCAATCTTGCTTCTTCAGCAGCCTTACGTCTTGCAGCCTCAGCAGCAGCTTCGCGTGCTTTTGCCTCAGCAATTCGTCGGGCATTTTCACGAGCAGCAGCTTCTGCAGCAGCTTTCTTACGAGCCAATTCTGCAGCTCGCTTTTTGGCTGCAGCAGCTGCAGCAGCCTTGCGTTTAGCCTCAGCTGCAGCACGGGCACGGGCTTTTGCAACTTCCTGTGCTATCAACCGATCAATCTGAGCATTGATGGCAGCATCCTTCTTGCGCTGGTCTGCAATAACAGCCTGAATAGTCTTCTGTTGCTTTTGAAGTCCCTGAACTACCACTTTCTGTTCCTGCTGTTTTCCTTCCAGTACAGTCTTCTCCTGTCTTCCTTTATACAACAGATTATTCTTATGGCCCTTGACCGTCTGCAGTTGTCTGTGCTTGTCATTCACCTGGTTTTGTTTCGCCTTAACAGCTTCACCCTGAGCTTTTTGGAAAGCAGAATATTGACGGATGAAAGACAGGCGGCGATACATCTGTGACAAACTTTTGGCACTAAAAATAAACATCAGCTTCTCCTGTACCGAATGATGACGGCTCATATATCTCATCGAGCGGATATACTTGTTTTTACGGTCCTGCAACTGCTGTTCCAAGGTCTTGAGCTGGGCATTCAAAATACCGATATTGCCCTCAATATGCTTAATATCCTTCTGGATACCTTCAATATTCTTCTGTCGCTGATCTATCTCACCATTGATAGCCATCAGGTCTTGCAAGCGTTTCTTCACATCCTCCTTATTCCTACGAAGAGCCTGTTCCTGCTCCCTGATTTTCTTTTGGATATTGGCACGCTGACCCTGCAATCCTCTGATAGAAGCATTGCTATAGGTAGCAGCCTTTCTCTCTGCTTGAGAAGGGGCAGCATGAGTTGTTTTCCTGGCAACCGGCTTTCTTCTTACAACTTTCTTTTGAGGAGTCTTACGATCTGCCTTCTTGTGAGCAGTTACGGTCGCTTTCTTCCTCGTAGTTTTATGTTGCGCAAAAGGAGAAAGCGTAAAAGAAAGTGCTAATATGAATAATAATATACGTCTCATTACATATTCATGATTTTACTGAGGACATCCTCAGGAGATACCTTTTTATATTTATCTGACACCTTAGTCTCTGCCTCCCAATTACTATCTGTCTTTACCGCATTCATATCAATGGAAATCTGCATTTCTTTGTCAGATTTCGCCAAATCGGTCATAAACTTCAGTTTCAGAGAGGCTGGGAATTGTTTTACTCCTACATTCTTAAAATTGCTATAGTCTATATGAAGCACCGAATTACTGTTGGCTGTCTTATACTTCACATCAGACTGTAAGATACGACCTGTATTACGGTCAGCACCCCAGGCGTAGGTCATGTTCCCCTGTTTGAAAGTAACTGGCACCACATCGCCGGCAGCATCCAAGTCGGCATCAAATTTCTTCAAGTCTGATTCAGAAACTCTCTGGTTACCAGGCAACAAGAGTTGATTCCAGAACAAGGCTTGCAAGGAATAGAAATTAACTCCCTGTTTCTTCAGGAAATCCACTTGATTGTAATCCGCCTTGATATATTCCTTGTGCAAACGGTCGATAATCAGCACATAGTCTGGAGTGAATTCCAGTCTGCCAACCTCTGTACCTAAGATAGGAATAAAAAGTTGGATACGAATCACCTGGTCCTTTCTCATGCGAAGAGCACCTGGCACAGAAATGTCCTTGCTGCCCATCTGAAGACTGAACGACATATTGCCAACAATATTCTTAGAATAGACCTGGTTGTCAGAAACTTTCTGCACGAAGGTCAATTTCTTTAACGCTTCACTCTGGTGTCCGCGACTGGAATTTGCATTCTGGGACTGGGAAGTAGAAGTCGAACCATTCCCTTCTACAACCTTCTTGGTACCACATGCACCCAGTAAAAGCGGCAGACAAAGAGCTATCACTTTGACGAAGTTTTTATTTTTTCTTTCCATTTCTCAATTTATTATTCTTTTTCGCACCACTTCGACTTTGAGATTTGCGATCAGGAGTTACAGCCGAGCCACCTGTCATTCTCTTGATTTCTTCCTCCGTGATGTATCTTTTATTCTTAATTTTCGTCATGATACCTTCCGATTTATTGCCAGCATCATACGACTGTTTCCAAAACTTCAGAGCTTCTTCTGTTAGTCCATTCATAGCATAAATATCCCCAGCATGCTCGATGACGGTATTGTTGTTCTGAGTCGAATCCAGATTGGCAATAGCCTGGTCGATATAGATTTTTGCCTCATGATAACGCTCTTCCATGAAGAGAATCCAGGCATAGGTATCCAGATAAGTACCATTTTTCGGTTCCGCCTTGATGGTCTTAAAACTCATCTGCTCCGCCTTGTGCAACTCTTTTCCCTTCAAGCTGATATAATAAGCATAGTTATTGAGCGCAGCCACATTATCATCCTTCCATTGTAAACAGGAATCATAGGCAGCAAACGACTCATCTTCCAAGCCTTTCTTGTTCAAGATATCTCCCATAATCATATACAGGTCAGATACCAAATCAGGTGAACTCTTTTCATTTATCTGTGCCAATCCCTTTCGGAAAGTCACGAGAGTAGCATCATCATCCCCTTTCATATAATGCGCCATTCCTCCAAAATAATAGAATACCATCTCATCAGGATTGTATGCCTGAGCCTGGTTGGTCATGTCGATAACCTCATCATATTTCTTTTGTTCCCATAGACTTTGTACCAGTTGCAAACGGGCACTCGCATGATCGGGAGCAATCGTCAGAACTTTCTGGAAAGCAGCATCTACAGAATCCTGCGGCATCTTCTTCAAGTCCATATAAGCAGCTCTCAGTTCTGCCAATTCACCAGAAGGTTTAGGCACATTGAGTATCTTCGTGAAGAGATTCAAGACCTCAGTCGAATCACCGCCATTACGTTCATTCTCCTGAATAAAAGAACGAATCATCACGATTTTTGTTTCCAATTCCGTATTTTTTCCCAGCAAGATACGGTCCAGCATCTGTCGTGCCTGTTCTTTCTGACCAGTAGCATTGTAATAATCATATAGCGAAGACTCCGCATAGGCATTGTCAGGTTCCTCCTTGAGAACATCCGTAAAGAGCTTATATGCTTCCTTTTGTCTGTCGTGCTGCATCAGCCAGTTACCCAACATCGTCTTATAGACCATATCAAGAGGGTGCTTATCAGAAAGGCTTTCCAATTCCCGATAAGCAGCTTTGCTATCCCCCATCATTTCATAGACACGCATTTTAGACAGGGTAAACTGCTCACTCTCGCCCTCTTCCTTTTCTAATCGGGCAATCGTAGAAAGCATTTTCGAGAAATCATTCTTCTGCTTATAAAGCTGGAGAAGAATGCGCAAAGCATCCGTATTATCATGATTATGCGCATAAATCAGTTCATACGAGTCTATCGCTTTATCATACTGTTGATTGCCAATATAGTACTGCGCCAGTCGCTCCGGATAGGTCTGGTTTCCAGGATTAAGACCAACAGCCTTTTCCAGACAGGCTAAAGCGATGGAGTCCTTTTTCATTTGTGAGTAATACACCGACTGGAAATAATACACCTCAGCCGCATGGGGATTGATGGCACGGGCATGCTCCAACAAGTCGAAGGCAGCACTATAGTTGCCTGCACCTTGTTGGCGGATGGCCTCCAGGAAGAAGTAATCAAAGCGTTTCTTATCATTTGCAGGAATTGTATCCTGTTCAACAGCAACAGCTTTAACTTGCTTTTTCTTACGCGCCAAAGATGGCAAAGTGGCAGTTCCGAGCAACAGAGCCACCATTCCCAAAGCTATATATTTAGCACTAATCTTCACGTTAATCGTTTCCTCTTAAAAAATATTGATTTAACACCAGAATACCTTATATTCTTATTTGACTCCAGTATGTCCATATCCGCCTGCGCCACGTTCAGTTTCATCAAGACTTTCCACCTCAACGAATTCCCCTTGTTCGTGCTTGGCAATAACCATTTGTGCAATACGCTCCCCCTCATTTATAACGAAATCTTCCTGAGAGAAATTGATGAGCAATACCATGATTTCACCACGATAGTCAGCATCGATTGTTCCAGGAGTATTGAGCACGGTAATGCCATGCTTCAGAGCAAGACCGCTGCGAGGGCGAATCTGCGCCTCCAATCCTGCAGGCAAAGCCATATAAAGTCCTGTAGGCACAAGTCTTCTCTCCATGGGATGGAGTACGATAGGCTCGTCAATGTTAGCACGCAAATCCATGCCCGCACTCTGAGGTGTGGCGTATGTTGGCAGAGGCTGGCGCCCCTTGTTGATAATCTGGATTTTAATCATAATTACACTTTTAAATATTTCAAGTTGCTTGGCTTTTTAAAGTAAAGCACAGCATAGATTGTGCAAAAATACTGCTTTTTGAGCACAATAAGGAATTTTTGAAAGAAAAATGCAAGATTTTAAACAAAAATAAGTGCTTTTTATTTTGCATTATGCAAATAAAGGTGTATTTTTGCGTCATGGAATGGAAAAAACTCATATCAAATAAGCGTTTCGGACAAGAGCATAAGCATGCCGAACGCCATGACGATCGCTCTGAATTCAAGCGCGATTACGACCGTCTCATCTTCTCTTCGGCATTCCGCCGGTTGCAGAACAAGACGCAGGTTTTCCCTCTTCCGGGCAGCATCTTCGTCCACAACCGTCTCACCCACAGCCTGGAGGTGGCTAGTGTGGGCATGTCGATAGGTAACGACATATCCCGACGGGTCATCCAGAAACAGCCTGACCTGAAGGATACGCTCGTAGAAGAGATAGGAACCATCGTAAGTGCAGCCTGCCTGGCACATGATCTGGGCAATCCTCCTTTCGGTCATTCCGGCGAGAAAGCCATCCAGACTTTCTTCAGCGAAGGACCGGGACTGAAGATAAAGCCAATGGTTTCATCCGAGTTCTGGGATGACATCACGCATTTCGAAGGTAACGCAAATGCCTTCAGAATCCTGACCCACCGTTTCAAGGGACGCCGTCAGGGTGGCTTCGTGATGACCTATTCCATGCTTGCATCCATCGTGAAATATCCGTTTGCCAGCAGTCTTGCCGGGAATCACGGAAAGTTCGGCTTTTTTGCTTCCGAAGCGGAATCTTACAGGAAAATAGCCGATGAATTGGGCATTTCCTGCAAGTCTGCACCGGGTGAGCCTCTCAAATACGCCCGCCATCCACTTGTTTATATGGTAGAAGCTGCCGATGACATCTGCTACGAAATCATGGACATCGAAGACTCCCACAAGCTCAAGATTCTTTCCTATGCTGAGACGGAGCACCTGCTGCTGAGTTTCTTCGATGAAGATATCCAGCAGAAGATACGCCAGCGAATCATCGACGAAGAACTGACTGACGAAAACGAGAAAGTGGTTTACATGAGAGCCAGCGTTATCGGAAAACTGGAAAACGAATGTGTGACAGCCTTTCTGGCGCACGAGGAGGAAATCCTTGCCGGAACTTTCGAGGGCAGTCTCATCGACCATATTTCCGAGCGCCAGAAAAAGGCATACAAGGAATGTGAGAAGATCTCCTACTCTAAGATTTACCAAAGCAAGCCTGTACTCGACATAGAACTGTCGGGTTATAAAATCATGGCAACTCTGATGGAGGTATTCATCGAAGCAGCCGTAAACCCATCGCGCTTCTACTCCAAGCAGCTCCTGCGCCGGGTAAGCAGCCAGTACGATATAGAGAACGAGAATCTGGAGGAGCGCATCATGGCGGTAATTGATTACATCAGCGGCATGACCGACATCTATGCGCTCGACATCTATCAGAAGATCAACGGAATCAGCCTGCCTATTGTATAAAACACAAAAAGATACATAATCTTTACAATTATATCTTTCTAAAGGGTGCGATAGAATGATTCATTACAGGCTTTGCGAAGGTTATATCTAGGGACAGCAGAACGAACATGCTGCCCCTCTTTTCGTATTATTGCCATCACTCAAAACGGACTTTCGGGAGGCTCTGAGAGACGGAAAAGAGTGACTATCTGGCTACAAATTCAGCTAGAGAAGATAAAAAGCAGAAATTACTAATTTTTGTAAAATGGCAGAGAAAAGAGCCATTTTTATCGGGAATAGCCCCTTTCAGGTGTCGCATTCCCCCACCAATGCGACACCTAAATGATAGGAATGCGACACCTAGGCAGGGGAATGCGACACCTTTTTCCAAATATTTTTTGTATATTTGCTCCATGATTGCGAAATAGGAGCCATGCCGGTTTGCTGTCCGACATACCTGTTCATCATACAGACAAGCCTCTTATGTTTCCAGGAATGATCTTCGCTCTGATGATCCAATGGACATGATAGCGCAGCCTATCCCATCATAGAGGAAAGCTCCTGATCTTTGCGATAAACTGGCAAGCTGATATACAAGACAAAATATTTACATTAATTATTAATAACAAAACGAGTATGAAAAAGAAACAATTACACAAACCGAAATGGCTCGTCACGATGCTGCTGCTCGTGATGTCTATTCTCATGCCTTATGAGGGGGCATGGGCACAGACGAAGCCTACCGTAGGTGATGGCTCAGTAGACAAACCTTATGAGATATCCACAGCTGCCGAACTGGCGTGGTTCCGCGACTATGTGAATAATGGATCTCAATATGCTTCAGCCATGCTGACTGATGATATTGACTTGTCAGAGTTCTGCCATGCGGCTGATGCCGCCACGAATACAAAAGAGCTCAGTTGGGATCCTATCGGTATCGGTAATGGCAAGATGTATTGTGGAACGTTCGACGGCAACGGGAAGACGATTCGCAATCTCTACATCAATAGCACCTATTCGTTAAAAGGTTTCTTCGGCTATGCTGTTGATTGCCGCATCAAGAACATCATTTTCGACAATGCGAAGGTGAAGAACACTAGTGAAGATGGTACAGGAATATTGGTAGGAGCTTTTGAGAAAGGTACTATTGAAAACATCAAAATCCTGGCAAACTGTTCGGTAGAAGGAACAGAATATACAGGCGGAATTGCAGGAGCAGGAGCGGGCTACATCAGCAACTGCGAAAACCGTGCAATGGTGAATGGTACAAATAAAGTTGGCGGCATGGTTGGATTTTTTGGTGAAGGAAGCCTCCAGAACAGTGCCAACTATGGCGATATATCGGGAGTTGACCAGGTCGGAAACCTAATAGGATTTGCTTTAACATTCAATCTGAACAATGTGCTTGGCGTTGGCAATGTTACTGCGACAAATCTAATAGGCGGTCTCCTTGTTGGAGTAAGCAATTATCCATGGAGCACCGCTTCTGGCATCTTGGCATACAACAGCAATGCGAAACTTACCATCAAAGGAACTGAGCAGACAGGTGAAGCTGTCAAGGCTATCGGACAAGGCTCATTGACTTCTGCTTTTAGGGTAAAAGCATTTTCTGCAGAACAGTTGAAGAGTGGATTGGTTGCTTTTATACTCCAGGGAAATGCCTCGGAAAGTGCAAAATGGGGACAAAAACTGAACACAGACGATTATCCTATGCTTGGCTCTACGAATAAGGTGTATTCGGATCGTCCTGTGACAATGAAATGCTCAGGCGAGTTGGAAGGCACAGGTACATTTACCAATACAAAGCCAGCACAGGAGGGCACATTCACGATGCAGCATGGCAATAGTATCATACATCACGAATCAGTGGATGTTACCTGCACAGTAGATGGCACAATTGAATATTGGGAATGTGATGTTTGTAATGAGACTTATTCAGATGAAAGATTGACACAACGAGTAAGTGACATTATTAAGGAGACTGCCACTGGTCACAACTATGATGAGAACGACAAGTGCACGAAGTGCCAGAAAGAAATTCAGTTCGTTAAATTGGGCAACAATAACATAACGATCGAAAAGGTATTTGGTACGAGGAAGAAAATCAGCGGTTACAATCTTTATAAATTTACAGCCCCAGAAGAGGGAACATTGGTGGTAACGGCAGACAGCCACGGCGAAGACACCTATGGCGCCCTATGGGACAGCCGCACGGCTAATTACTTGATTAAAAAAGATGATGGTAATGGTGACGACTTCAAAATCACCTACGAAGTAACGAAAGGCACCACTTATTATATCGGTGCCAGAGAGTATGATGGCGATGCCATCGAAGGCAAGGTCACGCTCAATGTAAAAATGATAGGTAATCAACCACCTGCAGGCGTGACTGGTAATGGAACCGAGGCGGAACCTTTCATGCTGAAGACGGTAGATCATCTGGCGTGGTTCCGTGACTACGTGAATGTAGGTAAGTCAAGTGCCTGCGCAAAGATTGCCGATGATGTGGAAGAAATTGATATGAGCACTGTATGCCATAAGGCTGATGCCGAAAAGCAGGTAGCAGAGCTCAGCTGGACTCCTATCGGTAACTATTCTAAGCAGTATCAAGGAACGTTCGACGGCAACGGGAAGACGATCCGTAATCTCTTCATCAGCTCCACCTCTAATGAAATTGGTTTCTTTGGCTATGCTGCTGATTGCCGCATCAAGAACATCACTTTCGACAATGCGAAGGTGAAGGGCAATGATAATAGTAGTACTGGTATTTTGGCAGGATATGCAGGTTCTTGTGTGATTGAAAATATCAAGACCACTGGTAACTGTTCGGTAGAAGGAAACTATGAGACTGGCGGAATAGCAGGAAGAGCTAATGGCAACATCAGCAACTGCGAAAACCATGCAATAGTGAAGGGTTTACATTCTGTTGGTGGTATTGTAGGTATCTGCTTCGATTCAGAAAATTCCATCACTTCATGCGCCAATTATGGTGAGATAACAGGCACGGAGGATTTCGTTGGAGGTATAATTGGATATTTTGGTGAAGGAAGCCTCCAGAACAGTGCCAATAATGGCAATATTTCGGGAAATGCTCGCGTCGGAAACTTGATAGGATATGCTAATATATGCAATATTAACAATGTGTTGGGTATTGGCAATATTACTGCTAACTATGCAGATTGTAATGGTCTCATTGTCGGATACATTGTAGATGCTTCCAGCTCTGCTTCTGGTATCTTGGCATACAACAGCAGTGCTAAGATGACCATCGGTGGAACGGAACTGACGGGTGATGCAGTCGTGGCTATCGGAAGTGGCTCATTGACCTATCCTGAAGGTAAGAATGAAGCAGACGTGGTCAAGGCATTCACCCCTGAGCAGCTGAAGAGCGGTGAAGTGGCTTACCTGCTCAATGGAAGCAAATCAGAAGGCGAACTGGCGTGGTACCAGAAACTCGGCACAGATGCTTATCCTGTACTGACAGCTGCTGAGGGCAATACTGTATATCATGGATCATTCCGTTACTGCGACAATACAAATTCCTCATATAGCAACAGTTCTTCTGAGAATGAATTGGTTCACGTAGCATCTGCCACCTTGACCAGTCCTGAGCATGATGCCAACGAGCATATCTACAACATGGGCTGCCGCAACGAGAAATGCTCAGCGCACAAGTATGTTGCCGACAAGGCTGGAAACATCGTGGTGACAAAGGATGCAAACAACAAGTTTGTGGCGACCGAAGACCTGACACTCGTCGACGGCGAGGACTTCAAGGACTATGAGGCGTTCACCTCCAAGACCATCTCTTACAGCCGAAATATCCCTGAGGGCGCAGCCTGGGGAACACTCTGCTTGCCATTCGCCATCGACCTGAGCCAGGAAACAGAATGTAAGTTCTATCGTCTCACAGGCATTGACAATGATAATAAATGCATTACTCTTGAGAGTTATGAAGAAGGAGCAGTAATCCCTGCCGGCACTCCGGTGCTCTTCAATATGAATGAGGGTGAGACATCACTCAGTCTTTTTGCAAGCAATACAGAAATCATAACTGCCCCAACAGTAGGAACAGCCTCAGATGTCAACCTCGTAGGTTCATTCACCAAGATTGGCGGCAATGACAATCAGGGTCTTGATAAAAACGACTACATCATTGGTAAGGACAAGTTCTGGCGTGTCTCTGACTTGAATGATGGCAATGGCGTGGACATCAAACCGATGCGTGCATATATTCATCCTACCAATGTATCTCAAGCAAGAGCAGCCATGCTGAGCATCGGAAAGGGTGATGGCACGACAGCCATTGACGACCTCAACGCTATCAGCAACGATGCCAATGCAGAATACTATGATGCAAATGGTCGTCGTACCAATGGTCTGCAGAAGGGTCTGAACATCGTGAAGCGTGGCAGCAAGACTTATAAAATCATGGTTAAGTAAAGAATTTTAAAATCAAAAGGATATGAAAAAGAAAGAATATACAAAGCCAGAAATGCAGGTGGTAAATATCACCTCTTGCACCCTCCTCGCAGCATCTACTATGGGGCAAGGATGTGCTGATAGCGGTAGTAGTCCAGCAAAAGATGATGATGGCTGGTATTATGGTGATTAATAGCTTAAAAGTTTTAGGAGAAGTTATATGGATAGCTTTGGAGCGGATGAATCATCACATGATGTGATTACCTCTCTTGAATATCCAAGCGACGGAGTGTAATTTTACGCTTCTGATACTAACATAAGTAAGGGCTGCAAATGGTAACAATGCCGTTTGCAGCCCTTTTGTGATATGATAAGAATGCAGACAGAGACGGAAATTATATGTTTTATGTTGTCAGTCAAGCAACTCAAGTAGTTCAGTAAGCGAGTTCAGACGTCTCAGTTAGCTGATGCAGACGTCTCGATAAGCTTACAGATACGTCTCCGTTAGCTTACGCAGTAATATCTGTAACCCGATACAGTCATATTCGTAACCCGATGCAGCCATATTCGTAACCCGATGCAGCCATATCAGTAACCCAGCGCAGCCTTCATATGAACAAATTTTATGTAATTATCTATCATCCATCACGATTTTCTCACTACACTCTATCAGATACTGCATATTTTTGTTGAAACACTTACGATGGATGGCATCTGAGAAAGGTTACGGTTTCTATTTTGAAAGTGCATATAAAAAGTGTTTGAGAGAAGAATGAGGAAAGTTTACTGGTTATCAGTTACT
>OJAW01000879.1_pt1 | contig 19066 bp, 19 predicted proteins | sample 1589151 | NCBI WGS metagenome assembly OJAW01 (sample SAMN03283290) | human gut metagenome | biome: human-associated habitat; material: feces | host: Homo sapiens | place: Peru | collected 2012
AATTGTAAGAAAAAGGGTGTACATAAATCACACCACCCAAAAGAAAAGTAGGATTTAATCCTACTTGATAAATGAAACTTTATTTTCTTTTCCTTGAATTAATCTTTTGATATTAGCTCTATGCATAAATATTACAAATAATGTAAGAAGTAATACTAGAGTCGCTAATGAGTTATCTTTATATGTAAGAAAGCCCATGATAGTTGCCATTGTTAGTGCCGACATAGAAGCTAGTGACATATATTTAGTTAGACACAATACGATAACAAATACTAAGACTGGATATAAGAATGTAAAGATAAAATCATGTGTTATAAATAAGGCAATACCTAAGATATAACCCATAGCACATGCTACTGCTTTGCCACCTCTAAATTGGGCAAAGACCGGGAAACAGTGTCCTATACATACTGCAAGTCCTGCATATCTAGCATAAACTGGCGAAATCTTATTTACAATCACCATCACAATAAATGCTTTTAAGGCATCTAGAATAATAACTGAAATACCAGCTTTTTTGCCTAATACTCTACCTGCATTGGTTCCACCTAGATTACCAGAACCCTTAGTTCTAATATCTACACCGTAAAATACTTTACCAATAATAATAATAAAACATAATATAACTATTAATAATACTATTCTTTCTCTTTTATGAATATTTTTAAAAAACATAAGTATCTCCCTTATTAATACTTATGCTGTTAATTTTAAAATATAATAAAATTGTTGTACTACAAGAAAATAATTTTGTTGCTTTTTTACTTATTAGTTTTAAAATATAATAATTTTTATTTATTATAATAACATCTATATATGTTAAAAATCATTTTAATAATTATATAATAAATAAGTTTGCTACTTTTTTAATATTTTAATTTCAAAAGTAATTTTTCTTATTCATTATATATTCCAAAACACTTTATTAATATTTTTCTTTATAGTCCTCTTTGAATCTCGTCAATTTTATAATTTTTGGCCTTTAATTCCACAAATAAATACTCTGTTATTTTCATAACATTTACTGTTCTATCACACAAATATAAATCAACCGATGCATAATTATATTCAGGCCATGTATGTATAGTAAAATGTGACTCTTTTAAAATCAATACACCACTTACTCCATAGGGCTTAAATTGATGAAAGCACTCCCCAACAATGTGTAAATTGCCTTTTTTTCCAGCCTCTAGCATTATTTCTTTTATTTTTTCCACAATTGATAATATATCACTATTACATTCATAATAGTCAATTAAGTAATGATTACCTAGTACGAGTTTTTGCATAACCACCACCACCAAATACATTTTCAAAATAATCAACAGAATAATCTCTAAAGAATTTTTTTGGTTCCTTAATCCAAGAAAAAACTTCATACCATAATTTTTCTATTCCTGATTCCCCATAAGTTTCTATAAAATTATCATAATTTATAAAAGCTTGATTTATACTTTTATAAGCATCACTTTTTAGATATAAACTTTTAGAAAATTTTGCACCAGACCAATCTAATATAATAGGTGAAAATAATCTAATTGGAAATTCATTATATCCTAAGCGTACCATTCCTTCTGTATGTATTCTTTGAGCCCATATTCCACTCCAGTCACCACCATCTAGCATGATTGTTAAAATATTATTTTTTTTATCTTCTTCTATAAATGAAACTCCTTTAGTCAAATCTCTGAATTGTGTATTTATATCTATATAAGAATCGTTATTATTTCGAATTATAGTATTATATTCACCATGATATGGGCACTCTTCTATCAATTCAACACCTTCTAAATTATGAAATTCTACTAATTTTTTTATTCTTTTTTTGCCCAAGTAACAATAAGGACATATTGTTCTAATATGTAAATCATTTGATGATGGAAACAATAACTTCGTAAAATATTCTTTATCATTCAAAATTTTTATTACACTATCTCTAACAAAATAATTTTCTTGAAATTCATTATACGTTCTAATATTATAATTAACCTGAGATAACATCATAATTTTGTCTAATATTTTTTTAAATCTTTGCATATAAATACTAGCCAAATCCTCTCCGTTCTCATCCAGAGTGTGCTTTAAGTCTTTATAATATAAATCATCATTTATTTCATAGATTTTTGCCGGACTATTTTCCAATTCATCAAATAAAACTTCAGTTTCAATATTTAATGTTTCTTTCAAATGTTTTGCTAATGCAAAACTGCACATTATTGTTGTAATAGTTCCCAAATGAGGACTACTATTAGGTTGTGCTGAAGTGTTTATTATTATCTTACATTGATCATTTAATTTATATTTAATTAAATCTGATATATCATTTGTTATGTGTGCAATTCCAATTGGTGGATAAAAAACTTCTCTATTCATCACTATTCCTCCTTACATAATTAATTAAAAAATCTTCACAATTTAAAAATTTAGCAATTAATTTAAAACTTTTTTCTAATTTATTTTCATCTATATTGTTATTTAATAAATTAACATTAAATATTACTTCATTATTTTTTAAAATATAGTGCCAAGTTCCAATAATTCCCTTGCAATTTATTATTACTCCCTCAATTTGTCCAGCCTTTTTCCATATAAGTCTACTATCATAATTATCTAATATCCATTTCTTATTATTATAACCTACTAACAAAGGATCAAATTTTCCCAAAGCAATATAATTATCACATTTATATTGTTTTATATCAGGCAATTTACCTACATAATAATATTTCTCTTCTTCAAAATTTATATAATGATTATTTGAAATAAAATTATTTATTTTATTTGCTATATCACATTTTCTAAGACCACTCCAATGAAGAAAGTCTGAAATAGTCGCAGGTCCATAATATTTAAAATACCTTTCAAATAAATCATTAATATCAAAATCATTTTCTGCTATATCGTTTATTTTGTAAATCTTTTCATCTTTATCATTTATTATCCCATAAATTAATTTTTGATAAGTAGCTTCAATTAACAAGCCACTCCACTGCATTATATCCTTTCTATATTTTTCTGGTAAAATATTTTCAATTTCGTTTTTTTTAGCAATGCCTTTCTTTTTCATATAATTATTTATTAAATCTAAATATTCATTCAAATTTATATCTAAATCTTTAGCGTATTTCTTAATCCAATTATATTTGTCTGCATATAAAGAAGAAATCATATTATAATCTTTTTTGTGATATAAATGCAAAGTTGTCCTTTGACCCCAACTCTTAATAATATTTTTATTCTTTGATAAACAATTTGAATTCATTTTTTTAACTCTGTTATATAAAGAAATTAAAGCATAATTATAATATTGACTTTGTATTCCTAGTAGCGATATTACGCAATCATCTACATTTTCGAATTTATTTAATACACCATTATTGATTAGTCTCATTTTTTGAATATCCGTCATTGAATATTGTCTGTGTTTTTTAATTGCATATATTAAAACATAATCATAATTAGGATCATCTTTTATTTTCACTTTTTTGACATATAAACATTCACTATTTAATGATGTAGCCAATTCTTCTATCATAATTTCGTCCAAATAATCATTTTTAAATTTTTTATTTTTTCCATAACTTTCTGAAAAAATCCAATTTGCTCCCAAAAATACTCCATTTTCTTTCAACGAAGAAAATAATCTTTTAAAGTTTTTAAAATATTTGTCTTTTGTTTTACATAAACCTAATAATCCAAATTGTGAAACATTATTTGCTTTTTTAGTAAATATTGAATCACCATTTAACATATCTTTTATATAATAGTCGACTTTAATTTTTAATACCTCATCTAGTGACTTGTCATACTTATCTATTGGATAATCAAAACTTTTTCCAATTATTTCTTTATTTTTTATTTGTTCATTAATATAGAAAGCTTCTTTTGATATATCAACACATTTAACTTTAGTTATATCATTAAATGCAATTAACCAAAAATAAATATTACTACCACTCCCAAAATCAATTAAATCTCCATCTATACTATATTTATTAATCATATCTAGTAGTTCTTCTGTTCCTTGTTCAAATCTAAATTCTGCTCCATAATAATCATTAAAATATTTTAATTGCATTTGGTATTCCTTTTCATTTAAACCATTAAATGTCATTTTTGTACCTTCTTCCTCTTTAATATCAAAATATAATGTCCTTTATTACTTGAAATTTCTTTGAAATCATAATCACCATATTTCTTATATAACTCATATTTGCTATTTTTAATAATATTTTTTATATCTTCAAATTCATAATTATTTAATTTAAATTCAGTTGTATATTCTTTATTATTATTTATATAATAATTATATTTAAAGTAAATCTTATTATCAATTAATCTATGTTTATTATACCTTTTAATATTTTTATTCTTTATTTTAAATTTTCTTGTTAAGTAATAATCATTATCTTTATTTGAATTAAAATATGTTAATTGACCTTCTTTCTTAAAATCAAATAAATCAAGTATTAGATAATTAATATTTAATCTATTTAAAAGATTCTGAAATTCATTAATATCTATATACTGTAATCCCTGATTAAGCATAATAATGCAATCATTTTTTCCATTTAGTAAATCTAAATTATTTATATTTAAGTTTAATGTTTTAACATTTGATATACTATATTTATTAATTTTATCTTTCACTTTATTTAGCATTTCATTATCAATATCAATAAAATAACTATATTTAAATATATTAGAAAAATCCAATATATATATTCCACTAGCACATGGACAATTTACTACTATTTCAATATTTATTTTTTTAGATATCTGCTCTAGAAAGTTAACTATTCTATTATCTTTAGACACTTCTAAATCATAAAAATATGCTCTTTCATTATAATCAACTTTTTTCATTTTTATAATAATCCCAGTGTTCTTTTATTACTTTATGAACTATCTTGCCTTTTTCAAATATTTTTCCCCTCAATACTTCATTGGATATGTTATTATTTAATTCTGCATCTATTATTTTTAATAACCAATCTGCCGCATTACTAGAATATGCCTCTGTTGTCGTAATCGGATATGCTGAAGGTAAATTATCAATTTTACAACATATTATGCCATTATTGCTTATATAAATTGGATCTTTTAAATTTGTATATTTATCAACATTTGGTATATATCCGCTACCATAACCACAAGTGACATCTACTATCACTGTACCACATTTTAAATTATTAAAGATATCATTAGTAATCAATGGTTTAGTATCATAAGTTGATATTAATATTGCACCTATAATTGCATCCATCTTTGGTAACAACTCTTTTAAATTTTCATAGTTTGATTCAACACAATGAACATTTTCATCCATATATATGGATAATTTTTTCAATTTATTTATATTTGTTCCAAAAACATATACTTCATTTCCCAAATCTGTTGCAAGTTTTATAGCTGCGCCTCCAACATTTCCATAACCAATAATTGCAATTTTAGGTTTACCGCTGCCTCTAACTGCAAATAATGCTTTACCAGAACCTCCAAATTGTTTTTGTGAAAAGAAATTCGCATACATGATTGCCATTTTTCCAGCTATTTCTCCACCAGGATATGCCATTGGAAAATATCCATCATCAGTTTCAATAAATTCATAAGTATATGCAGTAACTTTTTTATCCATTAATTCTTTGATTAACTCTTTATTTCCTTCTGCATGAAAAATTGCACCGATTTTAGTATTATTAGTCAAATATTTATATTCTTCTTTTGTTGGTCCTTTATATTTTAATACAAAATCGGCATTCCAACATTCTTCTTTAGTACCTATTCTAGCACCATTTTTTATATAATCTTCATTAGAATATCCAAGATTTATTCCAGCATCACTTTCAACAATCAAATCATATTTTTCAGATATTTTTTTTATATCATTAGGTAATAAAATAACTCTATTTTCACCATTAATTGTTTCTTTTAAAACACTTACTTTCTTTCTCATCTTTTCTCACCAACTATACAAATATACTTTCCTCTGCTTGATAGTTCTTTTTTCTTTACATATTCAGATTCCATTTTATATATATCCTCAAAATTAGATGTCAATATTTTACTTATACTATTATTCTCCGAAGTTAGACCTTCCAAATAACCAATAGGTGACACTACAGGATAACCATATACATCTTTAACAATAATATCATTATCATTATAAATTCTTGAAATTTCTTCTATTGTATGAAATTTCAATATTGGTACTAATTCTGATAATTTGCCAAGTTTATTTTCTTGCATATCTTTTATTGCATCAATATTACCCTTTAATATGTTTAAAGCAATTCCATTATAATAATTCTCTGCAACAGAGATAACTTTACCTTTTTGATTTAAATGATTAAAAATAAAATTAATTAAATAATTCGTATTATGAAAAAATGGTAAAAGATAAATGTTAAGTATTACATCAAAATATTCATTTATAACAACATTGTTAATATCACTATTAATTATATCAATTCTATTCTTATAATTGCTTAATTTTTTATTAGCCTCAGCTAACATACCACTTGAATAATCCACCAAAACTCCATTAGACAATGGGTATTTATCTAAAATTAATTTAGACCAAGTACCTGTTCCGCCACCTAAATCTAAAAATTTAAATTTTTTATTATTAGGAATATAACCAATTATTATATCCCATAACAATTTATCCGCTAGTCTCCAATATAACTTTTCATTATTTGTATCATATTTTTCAGAAATACTATTAAAATGTTTTAATATTTTATCTTCTTCTGACATATTCTTTCTCACACTTACTATTTAAAAAATTTAACAATTCAGGTTTCCTATCTAAAATATAATACGATTGCGGTGGTACAAAATCTAAAAATTTACTTTTTAATTCCTCTAAACTTACATCTTCTATCAAAGTTATTTTCTTCACTGGAATTGCATAACCAATATCATTATGCATATAATCTATCATGCTATAATAACAACCAGGTTGCTCTCTTTCTGCAATTGTGGCAATATTTTTTGCATTACTTATTATCGGCATTCCAAATTCTATTTTAGCAATTATTCTTTTTAAAGTTTTTGAAATATAAATATACGCTATAGTCTCTTCTTTTAAATACCTTGTTCTATATTCATATTTTTTCTTTCCATCTAACATCTGATTAAAATATTCTTCCCTTAAACTTAACAAAATAATTGGTTTTCTTTTTTCTTCTTTAAAAAAACTTAATTGTCCTTTCATTTCTTTTTACTCCTTACATGTTTATTTTTACATTCTCTTATTTTTTTTAAACACTCTTCTATTACTTCTTCAATCGTCATATTTTCAGTATCAATAATCAAATAATTGAAATTTTTATCATTCAAAAATTTAATCATTTTATCATAACCATCATCGTACATGGCAGAATTATCTATATCACGGTCTTTTGCATCTCTTTTAGCAATTCTTTTCATTCTAGCATTTGTACTCGCTTTTAATAAAATAGTTAAATCAGGTTTCCCACATAATTCTATAAATTTATTATGCAATTCTTCCGTTTCATCATTACCATGCCAATAATAATTAGAAACAAAATGTCTGTCATAAATAATGTTTTCATAACTCAAAACTCTAGTTCCATATAACAAACCCAAACCATAAAACGAAGAAATTAATGCTTCATCATAAGTTTCATATAAACTCCATTCAATATCTTTTATTTGTTGTTCATTAAAGCCAAATTTATCAAAAAGAAAAGTAAATGGCTTTGTAACATAATCATAATTAAGTTCTTTTGCTATACTTTTAGCTACTGTTGTTTTTCCAGCACCATCCATTCCTTCGATTGCTATTCTCATTTTCTTTTCCTCACTCCAATTTTTCTAAATTTCTAATACAATTTTAAATCCCATCTCAAGTTTTCATCTAAATTTTTATTATCAACATATATAAATTCATTAATATTTTCTTTATCAAATACCTCTATTAATTTATCAAAATCACTTGCTATATTCATTTTAAACAATTCATCATAAGTAACCCAATATATTTTTCCCTCATTTGTTTCAGGAATCAACTTTCCTTCATAAGTATCTGTTTCAAACAAAAATATTAAATTTCTTATTTTTTGCTTATAATCATACCAATCTTTTATTCCACATATTTTTAAATTACTAACTCTAAGTCCTGTCTCTTCATACACCTCTCTTTTTACTGATTCGATAACACTTTCTCCTTCTTTTAACTTACCTCCAGGAAATGCAATACCTTGCCAAGTTTTAACTCTTTCTTGAACTAAAACTTTCCCAGTTTTTGAATCAATAATTTTACACATATTCATTAGTTTTACTTTTTCCACGTTTTTCCTCCTACTACATAATTGGCTTAAAAAAGAGGGCACGAAGCCTAAACTTTGCACCCTTCTAATATATATTTACTACAACAATAACATATGTTTTTCATAGAAAATCACCAACCAATTTATCTTTATTATATATATTTTCTTTAATTTGTCAACTCATTTGTATGAATTTATAAAACTTTAATCATTTCATACTGTCAACAATGTAAAGATTAGTTTATAACTATATTTTTATACTATAATTATCTTTAATAAAGTTATAGAAATAAATTATAAAATATAGTATAATTATTAAAGGTGATACAATGAAAAAATTTATTAAAGAAAACAAATTATTTATAAAGTCAATTATAATTACCTTACTATTACAAGCAACAAATTATTTTTTAATAAGTAATTTAATTAATAATTATACTATATTAGGTACAAATATAAACTTTCCTTTAATTAAATGGTTCATATATATTTATAATAGTTGGTATCCTTTTGTAATATTAACTAGTTATTTAATATATAAAAATAATGTAGATTTATACAAGAAATTAATATTTACAATGTTACTTAGTTTTTTACTTGCAGATTTAACTTTTATTATTTATCCAACTGGAGTAATTAGACCAGAGTTTCCTACATTAACAATAACAGATTTTGTAATAAATACAACATATTATTTAGATAATCCACCAATTAATTGCTTACCTTCATTACATGCATTAGTATGTTATTTATTAATATATTATATTAGTAAAACAAAATATAAAACTATATCAAAAATATCTATAATAATTTATTTAATCTTAATTATATTATCTACTTTATTTACACATCAACATATATTAATAGATTTAATATTTGCATTAATTTATTTAATAATTGCTATGATAATAATTAAATTATTATATCCAAAATTAAAAGAAACACTTAAATTTATATTTTAAATGTTTCTTTTTTATTAAATATTTTCTTCTCTAATGGCATCAAGTATATTATCTTTTTTAACTTTCTTAGTTGCATACATCATTGAAATAGCTACAATAACAAATATACCAATTATTGCTAATACTATACTTTTCCAAGGAATTAAAATATGTTCAAATTCCACAGTGTTCTTCATTGCTAAATGTATTAAATAAATTATTCCAAAAGATACAGGAAGTGCATAGAATAATGATTTAATACCAAAGAATAAACTTTCAAATCTAAGCATTTTATTAAATCCACTAGGTGTAAGCCCAATACTTCTTAAAACTGCAAATTCTTTTCTTCTCAAAGCAATACTTGTATTAATAGTATTAAATACACTTGTTACTCCAATTAAAGTAACCAAAGTAATAAAGCCATATACTAATATTTTAATAACTAATACTAAATTATATATATCTTTTAATTGTTCATGAATATTTGTATAATATATTCCATTTAGTTTATTATCTTTATCATAATTTTTTACAAGATTATCTAATTCATTATAACTTGGTGCTTTAATATATGTAGTATGATAAACAGGCTTAATAGCATTATCAATTTTATAAGTATCTATCATATCTTCACTTATAATAATTACTGGTGAAGCATTATATTCTACTAATTCTACTCCTACAAAAGATTCATTAGTAACATAATATTTATCTATATTAGAAAAACATTCCTTTTTAATTTCATCTGAGCCTTCTTCAAAATTAGTATCACAAATACTTATATTTATAACCTTATTATTATATCTATCTAAATTATAACTTTTTCTTGTATTTTTAGTATAAACTATGTTACTATAACCATTATATAAAATTGGTAATTTTTCTGTTTTACCTATTTTCTTTAAATAATTATTATAACTATTATTATCAAATACTATAATATTAATATTATCTTGAATACCATAATCATTATCTTTTAAAAATTCTTTATATTTATCTGAATAAATATTAGATAAGTCACTATCTGTATATAGTATAATACTTCTAAAACTTGTATAGTCTTTAACATCATCATGATTAATAATACTATTAACTATTTCTTTATCTGCATTTGAAGAATAAACTAACATAATATCTAAATCAGGTACATTAACATAATCAGTTGTACTATTAACAATATATTCCATATATGCTGAAGATGATATAAATAATACTACACTTATAAATAATGAAACAACAGTAATACGATATTTCTTTTTATTTCTTTTCATATTTTTATAAGCAATATCTCCTTCAACACCAAATAGTTTTCTTATTATTTTAGGACTTTTTACTTTTTTACCTTTTATTTTTATATCATCATTTAATCTAATTGCTTCAATTGGAGATATCTTACTAGCTTTTTTCGCAGGTATAATTGCACTTATAAATATTGTTATTAACATAAATATTATTGGTATTATTATAAATAATGGATATGTTACTAATTTAAAATTCATATTTATTGTGTTTTTTAATAAATTATCCATAATTGCTACTACTACACCAATGCCTATATAAGAACATATTATACCAATAGGTATACCTATTATACTAACAATAAATGCTTCATATAAAACAGTATGTCTTATTTGACTTTTAGTAGCACCTATACTACTCATAAGACCAAATTGTTTCTTTCTTTCCATAACGGATATAGCAAATGAATTATAAATAACAATAACACAAGCAACACTTACTAATCCTAACATAATAGCAAGCATACCAGACATACTACTTAACATATTTGTATATTTACTTGTACCATATAAGGATAATAAACTATCATTATATGATACTCTATCATAATATTCATTTGATTCATAAACAATACCAAGTGAAGTAACTAAACCTTTACTTAATTCAAATGTTTTATTTGGCTTTTTAAAAGTAATAAATACTTCCATATCATGAGTATCTTCTAAAGTATAAATAAAACATCCAGGTTCACTATCTTCATAATAATCTTTTTTTATTATACCTACTACTTGATAAGTCTTCTTTATAGGATTATTAATATATTCACCATCATAATAAAGATCATTTTGTACTACTTTTTCACCTTCAAAATATCTATCTCCTACATTAATAGTAATACTATTTCCAACTTTTAATATATCAGAATATTTTTCAGATAAATAACTAGGCACAACAATTTCATTATTATTTTTAGGTAATCTTCCTTCGACTAATTCTAAATGTTTACTATAATTATCATTAATACCAAATATTTTATAATAATTATTACTTCCATTTACTTCTTCATTAATTAGTGCATAACCAATATATGATCTAGTAATATATTTATCAATATCAAGATTATTTTTTATCATATCTATATTATTACTATTTACATCATTTATTCTAACATTGTAATCTCCATTACTTAAAATAATTTCTTCAATTAACGCTTCCCTAAAAGTAGATAGTAATAATCCAATACCTACCATTAATGCTGTAGATAAAATTATTCCTATTATAGTTACTATTGTTCTTTTTTTGTTCATTTTTAAATGTTTAATAGTAAGTTTATTTAAGATATTCATAATTATCTTACCCTCTCATCACTAACTATTTTTCCATCATCAATAGTAATAATTCTATCAGCATTAAGCGCTAATTCATGATCATGAGTAATCATTATAATAGTTTGTTTATATTTCTTATTAGATAATTTTAGTAATTCAATAATATCCTTACTTGCTTTACTATCTAAGTTTCCTGTTGGTTCATCTGCTAAAAGTAAGGCAGGTCTATTCATTAAGGCTCTACCTATTGAAACTCTTTGTTGTTGTCCTCCAGATAATTCATTAGGTAAATGATTTACTCTATTAGATAATCCTAATGTTTCAATAAGTTCTTTTAAATATGTTTCATCTGGTTTTTTACCATCTAATAAAATAGGTAATGTCATATTTTCTTTTACATTAAGTATTGGTATTAAATTATAAAATTGATAAATAAGTCCTACTTGCCTTCTTCTAAATATTGCTAAATTAGTTTCATTAAGATTATAAATATCTTCCCCATCAATAATAATTTTTCCACTAGTAGGTTTATCCACTCCACCAAGTAAATGAAGTAATGTACTTTTACCAGAACCTGAAGCCCCTACTACTGCAACAAATTCTCCTTTTTCTACACTAAAACTTACATCATCTAGTGCTTTTACTAAGGTATTACCTTTACCATAGTTCTTTTTTAAATGTTCAACTTTAAGTATTTCCATAATTTTCTTCCTTTCAATAAATAATTATATAATACCAATATGACTATAAAGTGAATTTTAAGTGACAATTTAGTCACATAACTAATAATTATTCTTAAATAACTTAATTATAAAAGTAGTACCTTCATTTTCCTTAGATTTAACACTTATATTACCATTTTCATTTTCAATTATTTTCTTAGACATATTAAGTCCTATACCAATACTTTCTTTATTACTCATTCCTTTATAAAATCTTTCAAATATATGAGGTAAATCTTTCTTAGATATTCCACATCCATCATCACTAATACTAATCATTGTATAAAGTGGATTATCACTACAAACTATATTAATATTACCATTTTCCAAAGTATGTTCCATTGCATTTTTTAATATATTTATTAAAGCTTCCGTAGTCCAATTAACATCAACATTAACTTTAATATCATTACTACATGATACATTTAAATTGATATTTTTAAGTTCAAGAGGTATTCTTATAGGTTCAATAGTTTTATTAATAATATTAATTAATTTAACATTCTCTAAGATTAACTTTTCACTACCACTATCCAATCTAGACATTTTAAGTAAAGACGTAATTAACCATTCTATTCTTTCTAATCCTTTTTTACTCTTATTTAATAATTCTTTCTTTAAAGATTTATCTAACTTATCATCATATAATAACTCATTAATAACATACATACTTGTTAAAGGTGTTTTAAGTTGATGAGATATATCAGATAAAGTATCTTGCAAATATATTTTATCTTTTAAAGATAATTCATTTTGTTCTTTTAATTTTATTGTCATTTTATATAGATCATTCTTTAAATTACTAATATCTCCTTCAGAATATTCTCTAATATCCATATTATATTTATTATTTAAAATATCATTAGCATATATTGATAATTTTTTTATTTTATTATAAATTTTATTAATATAAATAATTAAAATACTAAATACAATAATTATTAATATAGAAATATAAATAATATTATATTTTCTAATAGTTTTATTAATATAACTATTATTATTTAAGTAATCTACTGTATCTAGTCTATCTAATCCATATTTATTTAATATTTCATAAGACTCACCTTTACTTATATCATGATTAATAATACCATCAATTACTTCATTTTCAAGTTCAGGATGTTTACTAATAATAGAATCTATTATATATAAATTATTTTCTATAATTGCTTCTTTATAAGTTTCATAACTATATTTATTAAGTAATAATATAGAAACAATACCTATAATTAATACAATTATTTCTATTAATATTAATTCTCTTACTTCCTTATTCTTTAACATAATTATTCTCCTACTACATAACCAATACCACGAACTGTTTTTAATATTTTAGGATTAGTAGGATCATCCTCTATCTTCTCTCTAATTCTTTTAATATAAACAGTTAAAGTATTATCATTAACATAATCACTATTAATATCCCATATATCTGCTAATATCTTTTCTCTTGTTATAACAGTATTTTGATTCAAAGCAAAAGTTAAAAATATTTTATACTCTAATGCAGTAAACATCATATCTTTATTATTCTTAAATACCTTAGCATGTTTTAAATCAATAATAATATCTTGTATTTTAATAATATTAGAATTATTATTACCATATCTTCTTAAAGTAGCATTAATTCTAGCAAGCAATTCTCTAGCTTTAAATGGTTTAGTAATATAGTCATCTGCTCCCATATCTATTCCCATTACTATTGAAGTTTCTAAATCATTCGCAGTTAAAAATATAATTGGATAATTATTTATATTTTTTATTTCTTTAAATAAATCAAATCCATTATAATCAGGTAAATTAACATCTAATAAAATTAAATCAATATTCTTATCTAATTTTATTTTATCTAATGCCTCACTACCTGTTGTAGTTAACTTCACTATAAAATTTTCTTGTTCTAAATAATACTTTAATCCAATACCAATTGCATCATCATCTTCAATTATAAATATTTTTTTCATTATTTACCTCTATTTTACTTAATATTTTTTCTATTTTAGCACATATTTCATTATTATATTTCCTACTGTTTAATATTTTATCTTTATAATAATTAACCTTTAATAAATTATCTTTATTTTTATTTTCTAAATACTTATCTATATAAATATTTAATAACTCTATACTAGACTCTATTACACCATGATTACTAGATTCATCGTATAATGTTATTGCTTTTTCTATGTCTTTTTCTATACCTAATTCATAATTACCACATTGATAAAAATATTTAGCTAAATTATATTTACTATAATACTCTAATAAATAAACAGGTACATTTGTAGATAAATTATAATAATCAAATGCTAATTTCATATTTTTTTCTACATATATTCCCTTACGATAGAATTCTCCTAATTTATTACAAGCCCAACTTTCTTCCTTTAAAGCACTTTTCATATAATAATCAAATGCTTTCTTATAATCTTTCATATCTTCATATATTTTACCTAAGTTATTATATGAATATACATAGTCTTCCTTAATAGCCTTATTAAAATATTCTATTGCTTTAGATTTATCAATATTTAAATAATATAATCCTAATTTATTTAACGCTGCAACACTACCAAGTTCACTTGCTTTAGTTAAATATTTTAATGCTACTAATTTATCTTCTTCACTACCATTACCTATTTTATTAGTAAGTAACATTTCTCCAATTAATAAACAAGCCCTTGGATGATTATTTAATGAAGAAATCAAAAAATACTCATATGCTTTATTATATCTAGGTATACCTGTTATTTCACCTTTATATTCCATATAACCCATTTCAAAACAAGCATAAGCATTATTTTCTTTTACTAATCTTTTCAATTCATATATATAATTAACACCATCTTTAAAATTAAGCATTAAAAACTTTTCTAAATCATTAATAGATATATTAGTTTTATTTAAAATATTTTCAATTGTATCTTTAATAATATCATCTTCATTTATAGGTTGTTTATTATCTAAAATAATATAGAAAAGTATTTGAATAATACATTCATAATATTTATTATTCTTTATATAATTATTTAATTTAATAGTAAACTCCCCATTAATATTTTTATCATTCTTAGCAATATTATATAATTTCTTACATAATTTAATTAATAATTCATCTTTATTTATATCTTCATAAGAATACAAATTATCAATACTACCATGTAATAAGTTGATAAGTTCATTAATTAAATTAATTAAATATAATTTATCTTTCTTATACTTATCTTTATATTCCAAATATTTATTTTTATATTTCATATTTATACTTCGATATCCTACACAATAATTATTAATTAAAGTATCTGATAATGTATCATCACTAAATAATATCATACATATATTAGTCTGATTAGTAAAAACTTTATTATAAGAAATATTTTTCAGTACTCTACAAAAATTACCCAAAGATAAATAATTATCATTATCATTCATTTTAATATACTTTTTCATTATTCCTCCATGAATTTGATTATATTATAATATAATTTATTATTTTCTTCAATATTTTAGATACTTCTTTACATTTCACTTACATTAACTAATCTAGATATATAAACAACTTGTAAATTATCATTAAAATTACTGCAAGTAACAAGAACAAGTGAAGTAATATTATTAATATTATGTAAAGTAATACTACCTGTTTTTTCTACTTCGTATATATCAATTAATTTATATAAATATTTTGACTTATTATAAATAATTTCTATTTCATCATCAATATTTAACTTATATAATTTATTAAAATAAGATACCCTATCATTACCAGAATGTGCTGCTAGAATTAATGTTCCATTTTCTACATCAGGCATATTTGAATTACTAATTAATTCTATATTCTTATCTACATTGTTCATTGGATTATCTATACCATAAAACCCTTGCTCTAAATTAATCTTAGGTATAGAAATAACTCCTAAATAATTATTTACTTCTTCATTATTAATAGTATTTTCATTATCAATAGATACTATATTTACTTTAATCTTACTATTACTAATATAATTATCAACTTTATTTTTATCTAACATGTTTAAATAATAATCATAAACACTATTATAAGTAAATAATGTAATACCAATTACTAAATTAATAACACTAATTATAAATAATTTATTACTTTTTTTGTGTCTTATCATATATAATACCTCCAATACTTAAAAAAATAATTATTAAACCAATTAACTCTATAAACTTATAATCAAATAAAAAAGTATTAGGTACTTCAATTATCATATCATTAGTCATAGATAATTTAATATATTGTTTATCTTTATCAATTTTAAAATTAATTACTTCATTATTATTTATATATCCATTAGAACTTTCTACTTCTTTTAGATAATAAGTTCGTACTTTTACATCAGATAACATAATACCTGGAATCTTCAATAATGTGTCCTGCTTTTCTTTTTCTTCCAGAACAGTTTTATCCGGATTCACTGTCAAAAGATCGACCTCTTGTATTTTAGGAATTGTTGCTACTGGTACAAAAGAATCTGCTTTTACCCAATCGGCTTTTAACTTATCCTCAATTTCGTCTGCTCCAATTCCAAGATACTCTGCCAGTTTTTTTATTGTATCTTCTCTGTTCTCCATCCTGCCCGGAACAATTCCTACCGAAGATGCAGTTCCCTCTCCAGCCAGCTGGCGACCATTTCTGTCTAAAATATCTCCTCTCTTTGCCTCTTCTGACGTTACCTGAACTTTATCCGTTGCAGATAACTCTGGAAAAATCAACTGATCCTGCCAGATTAAATGATATCCTGTCCAGTTATGTGAAAATACCGCATTGTTGGTAAATTCTACATTTCCTGCAGCAGTCTGCATATTTGTTGTATAGGAAACTGCCGCATTTCCGTTTTCTTGTCTTTTTACTGTAATATCGGTTATGGACAGATCAGACATCTCAATGCCTTCATATATTTTAGAATTTCGTTCTATAAATTCTTCCTTACTGTTCATGCTGCTTTTTTTCTGATCCAGCATGGCATACATTTGCTCATATTCCCCTTTTTCAATATATTTCATATATTCCATTAGTCTTTTTTCAGGAACATTACGATTCATTATTGTTACAATACCGATTCCACCACCAATCAATATACCGCTAAATAAAACTATTTTTGTAATAATCTTCGTGTGTTTTTTTCTTTTCTTTTTTCTCATATAGTTTTATTTCTCCTTTTTTCATATTTTCTTAAATATTACACTTGTAATATTTAAACGTCAAGCTTTTTCTTAGGTTTATATATGTAGACAAGAGAAAAGATTTGCATAAAAAAGAAAGGGCATCTCAAAGCCTTCTTTGATAAAGAACTTTACGACACTCTGAGGTAATGGTTTCTCCGGATGTTTCCCAAACGCTATAATCACTCTCCAGAAGAACCAAAAACGATTTTTAATTTTCTCTCAGAAAAAAAGAACTACTCTAAATCTGCTGATCTTTGAAATAACCCTGCTCGTTTCTTATAATCACAAACATATTCAGGCAACACATTCTTTGCTGGCAGATTATTATAGCGGAAAACGCAACAAATCCCTTTATTAACTTTTGTTCCATATATTTCCTGTACCAATCCTATTGTTTCATCATCTGAACAAAAGCTCTTCGGAATCTCCCTACAATCCCTGATAATAACGCAAATCTGTTTACTATGTCCTCTCTGTTAGTATACAAGCCAGCTAATCTCTTTATTATAGTATCTAAATACTTCTTCCCAATTCCACTACTCAAAATTTCTTCAGTCACTATTTCTGCAGATGTGTTTTTATATCAGCCAGAGTTCCCCTGGCTGAATTCTTCCAATATATACCTGTTAACACTTCTCAATGCTGACACTTTTTCCTTCGCTTTACTACACACTGGCTTGAATTCATTCCTCCTCTTCCAGTTTCGATTTATAATCTTCCAAGTCCATAAGAAAAGTCTCATAGCCTTCATCACTCATGCAGAACAGCTTTCTTATGGTATTGCAGACAAGCCCGATCATATCTGCATCGCCTTTCAGAAAAGGAATGATATGGTCGATTGCCTCCATCGTGTCATTTCTGTTTCCTTTATCAAACATTGCGGTTACTAAACATTCGTCTGTATCAAAGTTCATTGTCAGATCCATCATAATTCTACATCCCCCTTCTTATGTGCTTTGGTTTTTTCTGCTTCTTTATTTTTCTGTTCCTGTGCTTTTGCCCTTGCCTGAAACTCTTTCAACGACTGCAGTACAGATTTTTTCAATTCCCCTCTTTCGCCCTTTGCCGGCTCTTTCTTTTGTGTCTGGTTCTCTTCCACTGATACGGATTCTTTCTTGACTGGTGCTTCTGAAACTTCCTGTTTCACTTCCACAGTCTGTTCTGCTTCCTGCACTTTTCCATGTTTCTCATTCAGATACTTTTCCATATCGTTAATTGCTTTCTGTACTAATGGGCTTTCCTTATAATGAGGAATCATATCTATCAGTTCCCTGTCTACTCTATCCCAACTCATCAGTTCGTATTCCCCGGAATAATCTTCATCCCCATCCTGCAGATCAAAG
>OJAW01000883.1_pt1 | contig 19016 bp, 20 predicted proteins | sample 1589151 | NCBI WGS metagenome assembly OJAW01 (sample SAMN03283290) | human gut metagenome | biome: human-associated habitat; material: feces | host: Homo sapiens | place: Peru | collected 2012
TCATTGGCTGTTTTATTAATTTCAGCCTCTCTCGTATCTAAATATGTTTTAGGAATTCTAACTAAATCTTCATAACTTACAAAAGTACATTTTTGTGTATATGATTCATAGGTTTCTTTAGAAATAATATGTGTATTAACAAAATAAAATAATAATATTAAAAATAAGAATACAACACCTATCATAACAAAGAATAATATATCCATTGAATTTCTTTTATTTCTTCTTCTACTCCTTCGTTAAGTTTTACTTCTTTTTTTAGAACAACGAAGGCTTTGGCTATTTGGCCACGATACTTATCTGGTACACCTATAACAGTACAGTTTGAAACATATTCATGTTTATTGATTATTCCTTCTATGTATGAGGGATATATATTATAACCAGAAGATACAATTAATCTTTTAAGTCTTGATTTAAAATAAATGAATCCATCTTCGTCCATGCAACCAATATCTCCAGTATGTAGCCAAGTTTGTCCATCTTTATGTTTTTTTAGAACACTTTCTGTTTCTTTATCATCGTTTAGGTAACCTTGCATAACAGTTGGTCCACAAATACATATTTCTCCGTCTTCCATTTTTTCTACTTCTTTTATGGTTCCAATTTTAACTATTTTATAAATAGTATCTGGAAAAGGCACTCCAATTCCTTTTTCACGATGTACTAGTGTTGGACTAAGACATGTTGCAGCACAGGCTTCTGTAAGACCATACCCTACTCTTATTTTGGCTTTTGAACCGTATTTTTTAAACATATCATTGTATCTTTCAATTTGTTCTTCATTCATGATATCTCCACCAGAGACAATACAATTTATTGAAGAAAAGTCATTATCTTTTAGTTTTTTATTGTTACATAAGGCTTCAAATAGTGTTGGTACTCCGACCATGAAATTAGGTTTCGTTTTTCTAATTAGTTTGCCAAGATTTTTACCTTTAAAGATTGGTACTAGGATACACATCATACCAATATGTAAGCATGTATGTATACAAACTCCTAGACCAAATCCATGGAAAATGGGCATAATTGATAAAATAGAGTCTCCGGCTTTAGCGGGATCACACATGTAATGGGCTTGATATGCTAAAGCATTAAATGATAGGTTTGAAAGCATTATTCCTTTGGGACTACCACTTGTTCCACCGCTATATAGAATAACTGCAGTATCTTCGGCTTTTCTAGATGCAGTATAATCTTCATAGTAAGATGATCCTTTTGCTATAAATTTTTTATAGGACATAACTTCTCTATTTTGAAATGCTTTTAAGAAGACTTGTTTTATCTTTTTTGTTGCTTTGGTAACGTCAGTACTAAATATAGAATACATCATTTTTTTGAAACCTTTTAAGTCGTCTCCTGCTGATGATACTATAACTTTTTTGACACTTGTATTGTTAATAATATTAATAACTTTTTCTTTCATAATATCATAGTTCAAATCTTTATGTTTATGATAAACAACTTCATGACAATAATTATCAATAATACCAATACTAATATGTACTTTTTCCTCTATATTAGTACTATCAAACCCACTATTAACAAGAATCTTACTAATCTTTTCTGTCATTAACATTTCATTATCATTAAATATAGAAGCAATATCATTATCCAAATAACTCATAGCCATTAATTCTTCATGAGCTTCTTTTTTTAATTTATGAGTATTAATAAAACTATCTATCATTCTAGTTAAAATATCTTTAATATTATTCTTATCAATAACTTCATTATCAAGAATATTAATCATTGGAAACATAATATTATTAGCATAATCTTTAACTCCTTCAATAAAAATATCCCTCTTATCATTAAAATATTGATAAATAATACCCGTAGATACTCCAGCTTCTTTAGCTATATCAATACAAGTAACATTATGATATCCCTTATCACACATAAGTTCAAAACAGGTTTTAATAATTTTTTCTTTTTTAGCAATAGAACTCTTTTTAATTGGATTTCTAACTTCTCCCATTACATCACTTCCTTAATAATAAGTATATCATATTTTTACTACAATTACTCATTTACTTTTAAACTAGTTACCATATCAATATTATTAATTTTCTTAGATAAAAATATAGACACAATATAAGATAAAGTAAAAATACAAATACTTGCAATTAAATATGTTGTCCACTTTATATTTGCAGCAAAATCATAATGTTCTTCAATAGCAAACTTAAATATAATATCAGTTAAATAATAACCTAAAGGTAATCCCAATATAATAGATATAATTGCTATCCAATTATTTTGCTTAATAAATATTTTCTTTATTTTTTTATCATTAAAACCTAATACTTTTAAAGTAGCAAATTGATATTGTTTCTCAGTATAAGATAAAATACCTAAATTATATATAATAACACTGCCAAGTATTATTGCAATAAATATAATTAAACTTATCATACTATTCATTATTTCTAACATACTATTCATACTACTCTTTAAAGATTCAATATTTTGAATAACCTCTACTCCAGTAACTTCTTTAGTATTAGATAAATCACTATTAGTATATAAAGAATCAGGTTTATAATTAATACCCAAACTCTCTAAATAATCTCTAGTCATTGTTATATTTTGATTTTGTGGATCTTTATTAAAACCTACTATTTCAGAAGTATAATATTTATCATTACCATAAATATGCCAAGTTATATAGTCTCCTAGTGAAAGATTATACTTACTAGCAAGTTTATAAGTAACATATACACCATCATTATTATCCACCTTAATAAAATGATCTTTCTTATCAACAAATCTAACCATTTCCCCAGCTGAGGTAACAAAAGCATTATTACTTACTTTCTTATCATCAATCTTAATTTCAATACCAAGACTCTCTGAAGTACTATCTCCATACTTGCTAATAAGATTATCTAATTCATTAGTAGTTATATTCTCTTTTAAAGATAATTTATTATCAAAATTATATAAAGTATCAAATTGTAATTCAATAAAATGATTCATACTATTTAACATTCCAATAGCACATACTATCATCATACATGAAGAAGTAACTCCCACAATACCCATTATAGTTCTAATTTTATTACGAAAAACATCTCTTAAATTCCATCTACTAGAAAAGCTCATTTTCTTAAATATACCTTTAGTAGTTATATCAAGAGAATGACTTTTTACTTTAGGCATAAGTGGTCTTAATGTTTCTGAAGGAGACTCTTTAGTTATCTTATGACAAGACATATAAGTAACTAAAGATACTCCTATTATAGTTAAAATAGCCACTACAAAGTCTAATAAATTAAGCACAGGCCTGCCATTAGGTATTTCAAAAAATTGCATTTCCATATTAATAAATACATTTCCTATCAAAAAATAACCAAGTATTATTCCAAATATAGAACCAAGTAAAGAAATAAAGAGAACATAACTAACATAATGTAAAGCTATTTTTTTATCACTAAAACCTAAAGCTTTTAAAGTACCAATTTGTACTCTTTGTTTCTTAACAACTCTTGTCATAGTAGTAATAACTGATAACAAAGCAATAAATATAAATAATCCCGAAAATACTCCTACATAAGTTTTACCTTCATCTATCTCACCTTGATAAGTCCTATAAGATAGAGAATCTTCTATATTTGTAACTGCTACTACACTTGCTATATTATTTTCAATATCTTCTTTAGTCTCATCTTTTTTACTACTATCTTTTAAAGTAACCATAATAGTATTATAAATATTTTGATATTCTTTAGGTAATTCACTACTAGCTATATAAGCAAACCCAAAGTCTTTATGATTAGGATATAACTCTGATTCATCTTTAATATCATAGATATGGTCTGGAACATTAATAAGTCCCTTTACTTCTTCTTCTAAAGTAATATTATCATATTTAATTTCTATATTATCACCAACATGAATATTATTCTTTTTAGCATAGAAATTATCAAGCCATACCCCTTTTTCATTTTTAAATTCTTCTCCCTCACATATATAAAATTTAGATATATTATTTGTATCTATAACATTAAGTAAAAGAGTTGTATCACTTCCGCTAGCGGTTACACTAAGTTTAAGTTCAGCATCAGATATATTATCTATCTCTTTAATTTTATCTAAATCATTACTATTAAAAATACCACTTACATTTAAATCTTGTAAATTATTCTCTTCATAAAATCTATCTGAAGTCTTTTGCATACCATCCATATATGCCTCAATACCTGTAAAAGCAAGTATTCCAATTAAAATCATTAAAAATATTGTAATAAACTGAGATAAATTACTTTTAATATCTCTAAACATTTTCTTCTTAAGCATATTACCAAATAACCTCATCAATTTCTTTTGGATGTTTATTTATTTCAACTTTATCAATTTTACCATTTTTAATTCTAATAGTGCGATCTGCTATTTCAGATATTAATTCATTATGAGTAACAACAATAACAGTATTTTTACCGTTATTTAAATCACACTGTCTCTTTAATAATTTAAGTACTTCTACTCCTGTCTTAGAATCTAGTGCACCAGTAGGTTCATCACATAATAATATCTTAGGATCTTTAGCTATTGCTCTTGCTATTGATACTCTTTGTTGCTCTCCTCCTGATAATTGATTAGGAAATTTATTTATATGTTCTTTTAAACCAACATCTTCAAGTATATTTTTAGCACTTTTAGGTCTTTTAACAATATCTTTAACAATTGCAACATTCTCAAATACTGTAAGTGTTGGTAATATATTATAAAACTGAAAAACAAAACCAACATCTTCAGCTCTATATGTAGTTAACTGACTCTTATTATAATTAGATATATTTTCATTATCTACAATTATACTCCCACTACTAACAGTATCCATTCCTCCTAATAAATTAAGAAGTGTACTCTTACCAGCACCAGATGGTCCAAGTATTACCACAAACTCTCCTTTAGGAATACCAAAACTAATACCATCTAAGGCATTAAACTTCTTCTCCCCAACTTCATAAGACTTAACAACATCTTTAAATTCAATAAAATTTTTCATATCATTCTCCTTCTATAACTTATATGAAAATAATTTCACATAACAAAATTATACCACTTTATTATCAAAAATCAATATTAATATGAATTATTTTTCATATTATGTTAAAAAAAGTATACCTTTAGGGGTATACTAAAAATTATTATCTAATATTATAAATCATATGAATATCTTCATCTGTTTTACCAGTTTCAAGAGTTACAAATCCAGCCTTTTTATAGCAGAAAATAGATCTATAATTTGTTTTATATACATTTAAATAAACATTCATTAATTCTAAATCATCGTCTGAATTAACATCTAAGTATGCAATTACTTTCCTTTTATTTACTACCAAAACAGATGGAGCATATTTAATTTTCTATGGTATAGCCATACTACAATAATTATTATTAGTAAACAAGACATAATTTTTATCTTTTAAATCTGATAAATAACTATTCTTATATCTACTACCTTATCTCTACTGGAACATCCTATTAAAAGAAATAAATTACAAATCCTAGTAAAAAGCATAAGACTGCTAATACAATTATTTTATTTTGTTGAGTTATATTTTAGTATATACCTATAGCTTATATATAATAGATATGGTTGATATCTTTATTTGAGACAATATATTGGCTCAAATAAACACTAATAAGACTTAGAATAAGGCTTATAGTGAACATGATAAAAGAAGTAAATTGTCTTACTTCTTTAATTATCATTAAGTATTATTTGGCCATCACTAATAACAACATTTGGAAAACTAGCATCAGTTAAAGTAAAATTCCTAAGTGGAGCTTCTGGATTAATTATCTCTACTATTTTATTCTGTTCATTCATTACAATAGATTTAACAGTATCATCAAAAGTATGTCCACCATCACTAGTTATTTGTTTATAATAAATCGTAATATTACCAGATGTAGCAAAAGGAATATTACTAAACTTAGCATTACCATCAATATCAGTAATTATCTCTCCAGATAGAATATTTCCAGTACTATCAGTTCTAACAAACTTAGCTCCTATTACTTGTACTCCCGTTTGTGGGTTTCCTGTATCAGTTACATGAAGTGTTAATGTCCCATTAGCTTTTATAGTAAAGGCATAGGTATTAGTTCCCTCTACTATAGTAACATTTTTAGGTTCTATAGAATCAGGATCATAGCCTTCTACTACTGCTGATACTTTATAATTACCATTAACAAGTCTTATACTTCCCTTACCATTAGTTATTGGGATAGTGTGTCTTCCCATAACAATATCTCTCCTCTCTTTATCTTTATATTTGTGTTGTTAGCATCTTCTAACAAAATGGTAATAAGATGGTTTTTGTTTAAATTATTATTATTAATATTTATACAATATTTTTCTTCTTTTTTTGCTATTAATGGAATTACTAGTATTTTTAATCCTGATATAATTATTAATTTATATACTTCATTATTATATATTGGTATTTTTATATTATTTGGGTTATATATTATTTCTTCATACTCTATCTTATTGCATTTATCTTTTAAAATTATTTTTGTTCTACCTAAATTTATTCCATCACATATTCTAATATAAATTAAATCTTTTTTCATAAATCACCTTACTTTCTATTCTTCAATACTCCAAATAACCATTGTAGAATAATCTTCATCTTTTAATAAACTCTTACTAGGACTTAATCTTAATCCCTTATCAGTAGAAAAAGTTACTTTAGATATTTCGAGATTTCCACTAGTAGTAGTTGATTCATATATTAATTTCCTACTAGTTGATAATTTTTCTATTTCATTATTAAACTTCTTAAAAAATAAGGAATCTACTAGTACTTTACCATTCTTTTCTATCATTGGATTAATGAAATATATATATAATTTCCAATTTGTTTTGGTAGTTCTACTATCTACTACTGTTATGTTGGTTTTATCTTTTTTATATAATGTTAATGGCTTATCTTCTCCTGGTATTGTATTAAATGGTATATTTCCTGTTACCTCTAGTAGTGTTAATTCTCCATTAAATGGTGTCGTTATTTCTCTTTTAGTATAAACACCATTTAAACAAGTAGTTATAATATAATTAGTTCCATCTATTGGTACATCATCTAAATTAAATTCAAATAATCCTGTTTCATCAGTAGGAACTTCTAATTTCTTACCATCATATTCTAACCTAATATTAGTATCTTTTATGGTATATCCTGATAGAACATTTATATTACTATTTATTGGTTGTATATTTGTTCTTATCATTCCTATTGTTAAAATCTTTTTACTTTGAAAAGTGAATTTATTTATTTCTGGTAATTTTGTTAGTTCTGTTTCGGTAAGGTTATGTGATGTTATGGTAGTGCTATCTTTATCAAATGTTCCTTTTATTTCTAATGGATAATTGTCTTTATACCAATATAATGGTGGTATATCTTCTAAATTACAAGCACTTGTATAGTCTTTAGCTTCACTCCACATATTTATTCTACTAATTTTAAATGTATATTCTACCGGGTTATTTGTATACCAAATGTTGGCATTCTTGGTATATATTTTTATATATTTTGGGTTATCTATGATGATTTTTTGGTTTGTTCCTTTAAAATAAATATTATAGTTATCAGTAGGTGTAGTCATAAATGTATTTAGAATAGATACGTTTGCTCCTTCTTTTACTATTAAATTACCAAAAATATTCCACATTGGTATTCTTTGATGACTTTTTTCTATAAAAGTGAAGGTAGATTTTTCTTCAATTAAAACATTTCTAGCTCCATGAGTAGTTGTTTTAGCAAAGCCATTTCCTGTAGTTAATAATAGTTCTGCTCCATGACCAATAGTTAAATCTAATCGGTTTGTTCCATTCATAAGCTCTCTATCAGTAGTTATAGTTACTCTACTATTGGGGATGATTTTAACTAATGAGGGGATAACATCATTAAAGAAAAAAATGGTATTTGTACTTGAAGTACTTGTTATTGTTGTATTTCCCTCTATTAATATTCGATTTGAATCACATACTCTTTGGGCTGATATATTATTTGTATCTGCTACTTCAATAATAGAATCTATTATTTTAGTTGTTCCATAGTAGTTGCAGGATAATTCTACTCCTCTAAAATTTATATTATTATACTCTACTACTACATTAGAATAATTGGGGTGTGATGGTACATAAATAACTCCATAACCATGGGATGATATTATATTCATATTTTTTAGTATAACTCTCTTATTAGTGGTACTTACTTTTATTACTTCTCCCTCTGTACTTAAATTATTAGTATATGTATATTTTGTATTGTTATAGGTTCCATCTATTATTACTTTTTCTTTAGTATTATTGATTATAGATCCACTACTCATTATAATATCATTTCCCAAATAGATATAGGTATAGTTATTTTGTTCACTTAATACTTTGTTTAATTCTTCACTTGTTGTTACAACAACGGTATTTTCATCAATTACTTGCACTTTATCACTCCTCTACTATAAATTATGTTTATTCTTTATTAGGAGATAATTAATATGTATGATAGTAAAGAAAAAAAGAATAGTTTTATCTATTCTAATGTATTTTAAGAACACTAAGCATAGCATTAGTGCTTCCATTAAATGTCATAGTTACTGGCATTGATGCTTTAATATTTAATGTTACAATATCGTCTGGTTGTAGTGATATTATAGTTGTGCCACTTATACAGTTAATAATTTGGGCTTGAAATTCAGTAGTTGGATTAGAAGCCGGCTGTAAGATATCATTTGCTTTGATGGACATTGTTAAAGAGCATTCTTCACTTGTTGCTCCACATAATAAATATGATATTAAATAGACACCACTTTCTTTTATTTTTATTCCGTTATTGGTATATTCAGTAAAAAGTGATACTCCTGTTTCCGCTAATGGAATAGTGGTATCTATAGCCTGCTCTAAAGTAATTTGCGTATCCATCATGGCATATCTTATTCCATATGCTGATACAAAGTTAGTTCCTGGTGGCCCAGCAGGTCCTTGTATTCCTCGTGGACCCTGAATTCCTTGTTCTCCTTTTGGTATTTGAAATGTTAGATGATGAACCCAATCTTCAAAGGTGTCCATTACTTGGGCTTCTTCTCCTGGTTCTAGTGTTTCTGTTTCGTCAATTGCTATGTGTTCAGTGCGTCCTATTTCTCCTGGTAATCCTTGTGGTCCCATTTCTCCTTCTTCACCTTTATCTCCTTTTGGTATCTTAAAATCTAATATTACATCTTCTGACGTTCCGGTATTTATTACTTCTGCTGGTAGTGTTGGTTCTATTGTCTCTACTTTTCCTACTTTTATAGTAGCGGGTCCTCTCTCTCCTCTTTCTCCTTTGGCTCCTCTTGGTCCTTGGATATAACAATACTTACATCTTTCTCTTTCTTCTTCTATCTTCTTTTTTATTCTATCATAATTATCATTACAATTATTATTCATTATTTTCCTCCTTTCTTTATTTTATTCAATAGTTTTAATATTTAAAACATTAATATATTTATATAATAAAAAGATTAGTTGTATTTCAAACTAATCTCCATTAAATTATTTATTTATAAAAATGATTATGTTCTATTAAATAAGCATTGTTTATTTTAACCCAATTATTCATAGCTTTTGATTTAGGAATTTTCATTTCTATTTTGTCATTTTCTAGTTGTAATTGTATTTCATCTTCCATAATTAAGCCTTTTTTAAAATTAAAACTTTTTAAATCATTCCATGATATAAATGACTTTCCTATAATATTATATTTATTATTCATATCTAATGGAAAGAAACTTATTCCTTCTTTGTCAAAATATATAAAAAATGGCTGAAATTGTTCAAAAGAATATACTGTTACACCAGGTAATGGTAAAATCCATTTTGTTTTCATTTTAGGATGACCAAAAGTAATAGCCTTTTCATCCTCTAATCCAAATTTTCTAATTACTTCTTTTACTTTTTCTTCTAACATTTGTTTTCTCCTCTCCATTTCTAACCATAAAAAGAAATATCGGTCTTAATAAACCAAAAGATAAGATATTAAATATAGTTAATATATCTCCATATTTATTTGTATGACTAATATATATTTTATGTGATATTATTGTATCTAATATAAAAGTAATTATTAAACTAATTATTAATATAATAAATAAAACTATTTCTAATTCTTTATGAATATAAAAATAAATACCTAAACAAATTGATACAAATGATAAAATTCCTGATAGAATACCCATTATTTTATTACCCGCTATTGAACCTAATAGATATTTATTATAAAAAGGTATCCAAGCTGTAAAAGTATTTTTATATCCCATATTTTTACTCATACACATAATTGAAATTCCTTCAAAGGTATAACTTATTACTATATATAATATAATAGCTACAAAAATAGTAATAAAGAATATATACAAAAATAATAATATATTCATAAGAACTATAACACTAAGTCCTCCCATAATATTCACTCCTCTACTAATTCTTTTCTACTTCATTTTTTTTGATATATAAGCTGCTAGTAAAATTATACCAATAAAATTACATCCAATTGATAATCCTACTAATAAACCACTACTAAATTTTCCAAAACTACTAGTTTCATTTCCTGAAAAAAATGTAAATGCTAAATATAATAAATTTCCTAAAATCATTAGGAATGTTCCTGTTTTTAGTTGGTTCATTTTAAATATCACCTTTCTTTTTTTGAAATCTTTAATCCATTTTAACCACTTTTACTTCTTTCTAATAAATTGTAATTTTTCTTATTAAAAATCACTGTCTTTTCTTTCATAGATATTTTACCGACTTCATATCCAAATTCTTTTGCTTCTTTCTTGTAAGTTAAAAATGAATGATCTATTTCAAATCCTATAATGTTTTTGATTTCTTCATAAGATAATTTATAATTTTCTTTATTATTATCTTTTAAATACTGCCATAATGGTCCATACTTACTCATTATTACCTCCTAGACAAATTGTGATTTGTTGTTTTAATTTTCTTTAATTATTTGTTTTGAGCCATTACTTACATGAATTTCAATATCTTCTTTCATAGATACAAATTCATTAGATTTTGATGACCAAACAATTTTACCTTTTTCTTCTTCTGAATCCACATATTTTATTGTATATGTAAAATTAACACCTTTTTGATTATATTCATAAAATATTTTTGCTATTTCACTTTCACTTGTTCCATTTAAACTTTCAAAGTATGGTACACCTAAGGAATAAGTTAGAGTTATTTCGTTATCATCTGATTTAACTATGGTTCCTTCTTTTAACGATTGTCTTATCAATTTACCATAACTAACATTCATGCTATAAGTATATCTTGTTTTAACTTTTATTTTATCATTTATTCCCGTAGAATCATCAGCAGAAACATTATAATAATTAGGAACCGTAATACCTTCTCCAAGTGAAATAACAAATGAAATTTTTTCTTTCTCATCTAATTGCGTACCTTTTTTTACAGATTGTGATATGACATTACCTAAAGTAACATCTTTATCAAATTTTTCACTTATGGAGCAATTTAATTTATTATCAGAACACCATTTAGTTACATCTGCTTTTGTTTTATTAAAAAAATCTTCCATTGATAATGTTTGTACTCCTTTTGAAATAATAATAGTTAATTTATCGCTTCTCGTAAAATTATTTTCATTAGTTGCAATATTGTCAAATTCATAACTTATTACATTTCCAATTTCTACTGTAGTAGAATACTCTTCTTTAAGAGTAACATTTGAAAGTTCATTTTCTTCTTTCCATGCCTTAATTTCTGATGCAGTTGCTGTTTTAAAATCTGGAACTTTTATTTTTTCTTTTGGATCTTTTCCTTTGCTAACAACAATAGTGATTTGATTACCTTTAAATATTTTAGTACCTGATTTTATAGATTGAGATATTACTATTCCTTCTGATAATTTATTATCATATTTTTGTTCTTCTTTGATTTCAATATTATTGTTATTTCCCCATTTTGTAGCAATAGTGTTAAGACTATTTTCAAACTCTGGAACTTTAACTAACCTAGAAAGTATAACTGCAATAATAATAACGATAATTGCAACTACGCTAAAGATAATAGTAATTATTTTCTTTTTTCTCTGTTTATCTAAATATGAAGTGTCTTCTTCTATTTCATTTTCATCTGTAATAATACCTTTTGTCTCATCATTCGTTTCCTCGTTAAATTTTTCTAAAAAACTACTCATTTTCTCTTAATGTTCCTTTCTCCAAAGTTAGAATGCAATCTGATTTATCGGCTATTTCCCTAGAATGAGTTACCATAATAATACACTTGTTATGCACATGCGCTAAAGTTTTAAAAATCTTTACTATTTCCTCGGACATTTCTTGATTTAAATTTCCAGTAGGTTCATCAGCAAATAATAGATCAACATCAGTCGATAAACTTCTTGCTATTGCAACTCTTTGTTGCTCTCCACCCGATAATTTATTAACAGGTCTGTTTGCTTTAATTTTATCAATACCAACAAACTTAAGTAAATTTCTTGCAATTACTTCCATATTGCCAGGTATATTATTATCAGTTATTCCCATTGCAACATATACATTTTCAAGAGCTGTCATATAATTTATTAAATTATAACTTTGAAATATAATACCAATTTTATTTCTTCTATATTCTTCTAATCCAATATTTCTTATATCCTTATTTTCATATTTAATAATACCAGTAATAGGTTCTTCAAGTGCTGATAATAAAGATAGTAGTGTTGTTTTTCCAGATCCAGACTCTCCTAAAATAGTATAGAATTTACCTCTTTCAAAATTAAATGAAATATCCTTGAGTATATGTCTTATCATATCGCCATCTTTGTAGTAATAACAAAGTTTTTCTGCTTTTAATATATAATTATTGTCCATAAAGTCCTCCTATCACATAAGTATCTTTCTTGGATTTAATTTAAGTGTATAATATATTGGGAGTGTAGTGGATAAAGAAATACTTATAATTGCAACTATATAAATCATCAAAATGGTCTTTATATCTAATGAAACAATATAATTATCAGTAATTGTTTCACTATCTATCAAATCATAAGAATTATAATTATTTTGATTATTTTCTATTTTTGTATTTTGTTCAATAATTTGATTAGCAAGCATTTTATTAGATACATTCTTTGCTATTATATTACCAGTAAATACTGATATTGTTATTGCTACGATAGATACTAATAAAGTTTCAAGTAATAATTGCATTGCAATATTTATCTTTTTTTCTCCAAGAGCAAGATAAATTCCCATTTCTTTTTTTCTTTCTTTGCAAAATAAAACCATTATAAGACCTATAATTATTATTGATGCTGTAATGGAAGCATAGACAATTATATTTGATAAATCTTTCATATTGTTCATTGGAACAATGACACTACTAATACTCGCTGAATTATCTTCAAATGTATATCCTTTAGGTAAGTTAGGTAAATTTTCATTTTTAAATTCTTCTATTTCATCAATACTATTTAATTGATATTTTGTTATTATTGAAAAAGTATCATAATTTTCAATATCTTGTTTTTTTACCTCAGCAACTACTTTATCATGTATATTCTTTATTGCATCATTTGGCATATAAATTGTATCTACATAATCACTTTCTATTTCAATAAGAGTCCCGTCTTTGTTTTTTTCATATTCAGTTTTTGTTTCAAAAATACCTATAATCTCATATTCTTCTTCAACAACTTGTGAATCAACACTATAAGGATTAATTTGACTACCAAGTTTTATTTTGTCTCCTACACTTAACTTATTCTTGTTTGCTACTTGTTCTGATATTAATATTACATTATTGCCATTTTTAATATCTTCATCAGTAAATGTTTTACCTGATGTAATTTTTATATTGTCATTGTCTTGTTCATTAACTGTCTTTTTATAAGCTCCTAATATGTCAAAAGAATTAAATGCATGAAATTCATTGTCTTGTTCTGCACCCACTATAGGATTTTCACTTCCATTTTCTAATTTTTTACTTCCAAGCCAATATTTATAATAGAAATAATAATTTTTTATATATGATGAACTACCAATTTTTTTTACAACTTCTTCTGATAAATTGCTATTATCATCTCCTAAAAAAAGTGAATAATCATCAATTATACTTACTTCTACAGGAATTAAATCCGTAAATGATTTTTCGGTATTTAGAAGAGCATTTTTTACAGAAATTGCACCAGCCATAACATTACAGATTAAAAGCACAGCCATAAATAATATAAATGAGCGATTTTTTCTTTTTTTAATGCTTAATAAACTTCTACTAAAAAAATTCATATTACACCTCTTTAAACGATCTTTGATAAAACATCATAAATATTTTCATTATCACAGGAAATATAACTATATGTATAATTCTTTTTTTCATCTTTCCATATAGCATATTTTGTACCTTCAAATTCATAAATTTTTACATCGATATTATTAATTTTTTTAATTTCTTTTAAAGTTGCACTATATATTCCACTGTTATCATTTTTTCCTTTGCTTATTCTTAAGGTAGATTCATCAGTATATGTTATTTGTATTAAATTCTCATTACTAAATTTATACATTTCCATAATTTCTTTTATTTTATATTTTGACAAATCTAATTTGATATAACTTTCAAGTTCTTTTATATCTTTTATTTCAATCATCGAATTTGGGTTAAAAATAACATTATCACTTGTAATATTACTAAATAATACTATTCCTATTATTAAGACAGCAAAACTTCCTGCAAACAATGAGGTATATTTAAATATTTTCAAATGTTTTTTTCTTTTTTTTAATATCTTTAATTCTTTTAATTTTTCACTATTATCTGTTTCAATGGCTCTATTTATAATTGAATTATCTGTTAATCCTAAAATATCTAATAAATTAATTTTTCTCAATTTTATAACCCTCCAATTCTAAAGTTTTTTTCAATTTATTTCTTACTCTTAATAATTTAACACTTATATTGGTTTCAGATATACTGAATCTAGTTGACAATGATTTTACCGATTCATTTAAAAAGTATCTTCTAATAAATAATATTTGTGTTTCAACATCCAATTTTTCTAAAAATAAATTAATATAACTAACAAGTTCATTTTTATAAAATTCATCATCTAAATTGTAACTACTAGAAATATCATAATCTAATTCATTTAATGATGTTTCCTTTTTTCTTTTTCTATTATTACTTCTATATTTATCAATAGAAACTTGTCTTATTATTTTACAAACAAATGATTTTAAATATGTTGGCTTATACGGTGGAATTGTTTTCCAAACTTTCAAATAGGTGTCATTGACACTTTCATCTGAATCACTATTATTATTTAAAATGGCAAATGCCAGATTATATAATAAATCATTATACTTATTTCTTAATTCTGCAATACCTAAATCATCTCTATTATAAATAAGATTTACTATATCTAAGTCTTCCATAAGAACCTCCTCACTATGCACTCATATATATTAACGATATTAACAGTACAAATCTTACAAAAAAAATTAAATTTTATTTATTTTATTTTACCATACAAAAAGCAGGTTACTAAAATCTGCAATTATTTTATTTTTTTTCTGTAATTGTTACATTTAAATTTTTATCAACTACAGCATCATAACTTTTCGTTTGATCAACACTAACATCAGTTATACTTTTCAATTCAAATTTAATAGTTGTTTTTCCTTCTTTTATTCCTTCAAAAATATAATGTTGTTCAACACTTCCACCCATAGTATCAGATTCTTCTTCATCCATGTTTTTGAATTTAATAATACTATTATCATCAATAGTATAACTCCAGTTATAAGGAATACCACTGTTAATTTCTACAACAATTTCTGAAGATTTAGTTTTATCATTTTTTACATTAGTATTTTTATTAGAATTGCAACCAGTTATTGTGATTGCAACAACAAATACTAATAAGATAGCAATTATTGTTTTTTTCATTGTTTCACCTCCTAACAACCAATAACATATTTGAGTGCATTTTTATCGGCTCTCATATATATTAACGATGATTGTTAGTTAAATCTTACAATTTATTTTTATTTTTTTACAAATTACTATTTATCTAACTAATTCTATAATGACCAACTATATCTTCACGATATTCTAAAATGTCTTCTTCATAATATCTTTGATAAGGATTAGCATGATGAATAATAAAAGATATTCCTTTTTTATTTCTGTTATCTGATACTATTCCAATATGTTTTTTAAATACAATAATGTCTCCACCTTGCCACTTATCTATTTTATTTATATCAGTAGTAAGACTTATAGCATTATTATCTAAATATATTTTTAAATTTTGAACCCTTCTAAAATCTATCTTTTTATCAATATTATCTATTTTATATAAATCTTTATTGGCTTTAATATCTTCATTTACTAATTCCATTAAATCATAGCCTGCATCTTTTAGGGCAAAAGCTACTACATCAGTGCAAACTCCGTATTCATCATTAGGATAGCCTGTAGTATAATATTTACTCTTATATTTAGGTTTTGTTTTTATATAAGCTCTTGCATTATTTAATATATCTGTTTGATCATCTATACCATCATTATCTTTATCTATCTTACTCTTATAAGTCATTATATTGAAATCTTTATTTGTATATTTCTTATGCTCTATATAATTTAAATGATATAATGCATATAGTACTATAATTATTAATATTACTATTGTTAAAGTAGTAATAATTGTTATTTTCTTTTTCATAATATCTCTTTCTTTAAATTATTATTTTTCTAATATTGTGTCCAATGTTTTTTTATCTATGTTTGTTAGTTCATAACTTTTTTTGTTTATTTCAATATTAAAATAATGATCAGGATTATATAATATTTTGGCAATATTATTATTATTAACATCAAATAATTCTATTTCATATTTAGGTGATGGAAGTGTTACTGCCCCAGTCCATACTTTTGAACTATTTATTATTGATATAATAGTATTTATTTGTTTTTCTTCTGTAATTGTTTGATGACCTTTAACCTTTATACTTTTTGTTTTTGATATAGTATCTTTTATTATATTTGGTAACTCTATAGTTCCTTCTTTTTGTAATGTAAATGTGCCAAAGTTATTATCACAATTCATAACTGCGATTAAATCTTTTTCTTTTCCTAATTTACAAGTTATTTTACTATATTTATCATCATTTGGTATTAAGATAATTTCATTATTTTTATTGATTGTAAACTCTCCTTTTACTTCTTTATTACCTTTGAAAAAAGCAAATTTATTTTTTCCAGTTCCGTGAAAATTGATGAAAGAATCTTTAATATACTTATATTCTCCTTTGCTATTTATTTTAGTTAGTGTCCAAGCTGTTTCTACCTTCTTTAATAATTCTATAGTATCTCCACATATACAGTTTTCACAACAATCTTTACTATTTTCATATTTGTTTTCATCATCATTATTTTCGGTTTCTATATAAGTATTTATTTTATCATATATAGTTAGTCCTAATATTTTTATTTTTAGGCCATCATCATATCCTTTTGTTGATTCGGTATTAATAGTATGATATTTTTTTACTTCATATAAAATTGCTTTATACTCTACTGAACCTCCATCTTTTAATTTCATTGGTATTGGAATGAGTGCCAAAATTAATATAATTACTACTATAAAATTTATCTTTTTATTTTTCATTTTTCTCCTTCATTATTAAGCCAGTTTATAGTATCTTTTATAGTATCTTTCATATCTCTATTTTTATATTCTAACTCTTCTTTAGCTTTTTTATTACTAAAATTAGAATTAGAGGATAATGTGTATAATGAATACTTTGTAAAGAGAGGTGTTTGTTTTTTTAAATTATAATATGCTTCAAAAAAAGGTGCTATTATTTTTGCTAAACAAATTGGTAATACTATTTTTATTTTTTTTATGCCTTGTACATCACATATTAAATCTGATAGTTCTTTAATTGTTATATATTTATTTGATAAGATATAACATTCGCCTTTATTATCTTTTTTAGATGCAGTAATAATAGCGTCTGCTACATCTCTAACATCAACAAAATCATATCCTCCTTTTACTGTGGCAAATAGTTTTCCATTTGATACTTCTCTTACTAACTCAGTTAAATGGCTATTACCATAATCATATGGTCCTATAATTCCTGATGGATGAATAATACAAGCATTTAAGTTTTTATTTTTAATTGCATTCATAACATATTTTGTTGCTTCGGCTTTTGTTTTGGCATATAATCCATGAACTTCATTAGGATTGAAATCTGTTATCTCTTCTATTAAATCATTATTTTCTTTTTCTGGAATGGCATGTACACTACTAATATAAATAAGTTTTGCTTTTGTTTCTATTACTTTATCTACTACATTTTTAGTACCATTAACATTTACATTATAAACAAGTGGATTATATTTAGTCTTTATGTATACAACTGCTGCACAGTGAATTACAAATACTTCTTTACCATCTATGTTTTCAAAAAGAGGTAATAAGGTTTCTTTCTTTGTAACATCTCCATAATATATTTTACACTTTAATTTTTCTAATGATTTTATTGATTCGCCATTTAAAACGAAAGCTCTTATTTCATTATTATCATCTTGTTCTAACTTTCTTATAATATTATTTCCTAAAAAGCCATTTGCTCCTGTTACGATATAGATTTTTTTCATATTTTCCCCTCCTATCTAATATATTAGTTAATCTCTATATATAATTATATCACTAATTATATAAATTAAAAAGAGTCAGAATCTATCTAACTCAATTATTTTACTCTATATATCTTCTTCTCTCATCATTCTTCATATCTAACTTCACTCATATAGTTAAATCCACTTAAGAAATAATCATCTTGATATTCTCTTACTCTATTTTCCATAATATCATTTATAGGTATAAGGGTTAAATCTTTTAATACTACATATTTATAGGTAAATGTTAATACTTCATCATAATATTTAGTTAACATATTAATTTTTACTGTAG
>OJAW01000884.1_pt1 | contig 18996 bp, 31 predicted proteins | sample 1589151 | NCBI WGS metagenome assembly OJAW01 (sample SAMN03283290) | human gut metagenome | biome: human-associated habitat; material: feces | host: Homo sapiens | place: Peru | collected 2012
GATAGGGTCATTATCAAGCGTATCCAGCGCGACCTTATAGATTTCACTAATTTTGAAAACACTTCCGCAACACCCGCAGATAATTTCATCCCGATAAGCAATACCGCCAATATAATGTCCACCACTGGGAACGTCCCAAAACTTTACCTGGGTAGGAACCGCAAAATAGTTATACTTCATAATAAATTCTCCTTTCTCAATACAGGTCAATTCCATCTACAATTTCATCGGACCCCCAAAGATTTTCAAATTCCTCACAAGACTGAATAGCAGATGCGTGAAGACTCATATTACTTAGAGCTTCAAACCACTCTGCCGCTGCCTCACCCCTAATACCCTCAAAAAAAGCAGTCTTTACTTCATAATCAGAACTGTGGCGCTTACAGAGTGAATTCAGGAAATATGCAAGAGAAACACACTTATAGTTCTTTCCAAACTTTACCACCACATTTTTAGGACTGTATCCATAGTCGAGAATAATTGCCTTAATCATTTTGAAACTCCTTTCTCTCTCACTTTCTATATATATTATATAGCTTTTTTGGGAAAATTTCAAATTTATTTTTTCCAATGGAATGGAGGAAGGTAAAAAAAGAAAGAGGAGAAAACTCCTCTTTCATTCTTCTAAATCTTCAATCTTCCATCTTGGTTCTAAATGTGGCGAACTCTGTCTCTTGAAGCCAAGAGACAAAGGTTTTATATCTTTATATATATCTATATAGGGTTCTGACTTTTTGACTTCCTGTCCTGTCCAGTTTTGTCCATCGCACCGAGGGTACCACTGTAAAATGAATAAAAACTGCATTTTCAAATTGCAGGTTAGCAGCAGTTTCAAATTGTATAAAACCTACAACTTAAACTGCAAATAACCAACAACTTAAGTTGCAGGTTATCAACAGAGAAAAATAAATAAAATAAAAGAAAGAAATAAGAAAAAGAAATAAAAAGAAAGAGAGCCAAGGCTCTCCTTCAATCCTTTGGATATGGAATAAAATCGTAATGAACCTTAGAACCGTCTCGTAATTTCAAGTACCCAAATTGAATAAGACTTTTCAAAGCATTTTCATAAACAGTTCTACCTATTCCTAAAGTATTAGTCATTTCCTCTTGACTTAATCCTACTGTATATCCGTCTTCATTCTTGAAAAAGTATTCCCAAAGAAGAGCACTAGCCAAATTACCCGTCTTTTTAGCTACCGCGCAGATATCGCTCCAATAAGCCACAATCATTGAGCCTCCCGCGCCAACTAATTTTCCATTAATAAACTCTTTGTGGGTTGTTATTCTTTTTTGATTAGGGAAAAATTTCCCATTTTGATTTTGATTGGACATTTGACTTACCTCCGCTCCTTAGAGTACTTCTCCATTTCTCGCCGAAGCTCAGGTGTGTCTTCAAATATCCAATTCACAAATTTTGGATGGGCGACGTCTGGAACCACACGAACAAATTCAATACCATTCTCTGTTATTCTTTCTGCCAGACGCCGACTATAAATGCGAATTGTTTTCATCAATTATCCTCCTGTTGATTGAAAAAATCATCAATTAACTCTCTCAAAAAATCACTAATCGTAATTCCCTTCTCTCTACAATAGCCCCGAAGTTTATCATCCATCTTATCATCAAGATAGGTCTTTATCATATTATCATATCTAATCTTCATTTTCTCACCTCCCAATTATAAGTAAACTTACTTAGCCCGACGTCCTATAATTTGGTACCTTTTGTCCTAAAAGGAAAGACAGAGCTCACACCCTGTCCTTCCCATCAAATACTACCCGTAATATCCACCCCATTGAAACTTACATACACCAAGTTTCCATAGCTATCACAAACGCCCAAAATAGTATCCATTCCAACAGCATTCTTACAATTCAAACAAAGCTCATTATATGCCTCGGCCAGTCCCGTCGTATAGACATTTTGAGAAGTAATCCCATTCTCCATAATTGCGATATTATACTGACCATTCGCTACACTTGTCATAACATTCTCGCCATAGGACCTCTTCAAAATTTCATCACACTTCTGAATCATTGTGGCAGTTGTCTCTGTCTTAGTAGACGGCGCAATCGGCGCGACCTCGGTAGTTTTCTTTGGCGCGCAACCCCAAAGCATTACAATCATCACAAGTGCCATAGTCATACTAATAATCTTCTTCATTTTTTTATCCTTTCAAATATTTTTTAGTCCGTAAATATCAATAAACTTTCCGTTTTTCATTTCAGTATACCAATACTGGTCGCTATGGTAGAAAATCCTAATTCTAATAGGCGTTCCGTCCTTATCAAAATGTTCTTTGGAGACTACCAAACGTCCATATCTCAAAAGATCTCTTCCAGTCTCGTCCATTTTAATCCTCCCTAAAAGCACTTGCTTCTGTGAGTTCATCTACTGCTTTTAGAAGTGCGCCATTCATCTGTCGATGATACTCAGTTGCTTTTAGAAGGCTCTTAATGGTTGCCTGCTGGGTTCGTAGCTGGCGCGCTCCCTCAAGTAGAATAGTATTACACTCCTCCAACGAACCACCGCAAGGACAAAACTGGCACTCGTTTCTATTCGCACAATACTCCAAAGTATCACAAATCAACTTAATATTCATCTATCTTACTTCTCCTTATTCAACCAATAAACTGTTTTTCCGTATTCATTCTTTGAGGAACCTGCTTGACCTCTTGCAACCATCACACGCATTATGCCCGAAACCTGGGCCGGGGTCATTTTGAATTGATACATCTGCATCGCCATTCCAGCAATTCGTTCCGCGGTCTGACAGCTAAGTCTCTCTAAAACTCCAATAATAGCTTCTTGTTTAGTCATTCGTATACATCCTCTTCAAAGCTCGAATTTCCTTGTCAGCAATTTCATCAAGAGAATCAACACCAAGGCTATTACAATAATCTTTATAACTTTGGCCATACCAGCTCCAATTATCTACTCCACCATGGTCAAGAGCACGATAGCAAACAGACTCAAACATAAGAGCCTTGAAGTGGCCAGTATTGAAAAATTCTTGAAGTGTCATCAAATATCCTCCTGGTCGCTACCAAAACCTTCAAAGTACCCATCTTCAATCAATTCGTCCTCATAATTCTCATAGAGTGCGATAGCCATATTCAGAATATCATTACCATAATACTTCTCAACGGTACTGGCGCCTTCTGCGAAAGTTGAGCCATTTGCCCAACCTTTGTAGGTACGCTCCTTTTTTTCATCTTCATCCCAACAGACTACCTTATAACGAACCATTTGCCTTCTCCTTTCTTAATAAACCATTTCAGCAGGGACATAGCCCTCTTTGAGAATTGTTCCCATCGCCTTATAATGCATAAGACCCGACTTACCCTTACTCTTCATTACAAGACCCTTATCAACTAACTCATTCAAAATTCGAGCCATCTTTTGGGGAGTGATACCAACCAAATCCAAATCTCCTTGTTGAATTTCTTTACTTGTCATATCTCTCTGCGCTTCCGCCAATACAATCATTGCTTTGACGGTCCAACGCTGAGTTAGCTCTTTACTATATTTGGGACGAGTATATGGCATTACTGGCGCGCCTCCTTTACTTCACAAAGTTGAAGCGATACCGTTTCACAATAGTCAGAACGGTTAAATTCAGAAATCTCGTCATTGATTTCATCAGTGTCCCAGCTACAATCGCCTCCAATATATGTAATATAATTGATTCCTGCTTGTTTTGCCTCATCGTAATCTTCATATACTTCAACAGTGCCAGCAATACGATAGCTTAAAATCCAAACCTGTCTCACTATCAGCATACTCAAATCCCCTTTCTCATTTTCTATATATATTATATCCTATATTTAAAAAATTTTCAAGTTTTCTTTTGAAAATACTGCTCAAAGTCTTCTTTAGAAGCATCAGAATAGTTTAGTGGGCAAGAATTTTTCCATTGAAATTCCTCCGAAGTTATAAGCTCACTTTCTTCTGCCCTAAAGAAAATTCCACTCCGATTTTCTCTACTAGTCATTTGGGAGAACAAATGAAACGCATCATCATAGTAGTCATTAGGGTCTACGGCATAAAAAGTCAACTTATACACCTTAGCCATTACTCATTATCCTCCCATACAAGTTCTTTCTTCGCCAGTGCGGGGTCGGCATAGTCAAACTCCAGGCAATAAATACCAAGAGACTTTTCATCACACCAAAACTTCATTACATACCCAGCGCGCGTCAGAATTTTTATTAGAGAGGTAATGTCCTCCCACATTTCCTTTTCGGATTCATACTCGGTCTTATCAAAAGTTATCTCATTCATTTCCCATTCTCCTTAGTTCCAAAAGTAATAAAAGTTTTTACAGAATAGATCGAAAAATTCTTCTTTCGCACTATCCATCATCGCACGCTGTTCCTCAAAACTTATGTTATCATAAATCTTATCGTCTTCATCCATGAAATTGAGAAGCGTTAACATTCGATTCATAATTCGGCGCCAATCCCGTCGGTTTTCTTCGTAAGTTAGCTCCGCATTGAGAATAGGGTAGCCAAAACGATTGTCCCTAAATTCTACCAAAATCTGTTTCATCATCTCAATAAAATAACTATCGAATGACCAGTGCGCTATCTGTGAATATCCATGTTTGAAGAAAAAATAGAGACGAGAAGGAATATACTTTATGTCTCTAATTTTGAATCGAAAACAACCTTGAAAAAGTCCATAAAAAGGACTCGTTATCTTTTGCTTACTCATTACGCCCTCCACACTTTCCACAAACTTGGGTTCCTTCTGGAACAGGAGCCCCGCAAGCTACACAGGTATCAATATTATTGATTCGCTTCATTTCACAGTCAATGAAGTCGACTTTACTGCTCCAATAACAGCAATCCCTCAGCAGACAGTCATCACAAATCATTATTATTCTCCTTTCTTTTACTTTCTATATATATTATACCAAAAATTTAAAAAAATTTCAAATAAAAAATCCCATAGGGCGCGAACCCTATGGGAAATTTAATATTACTTTAGCAAATAGTTCCAACTGGCAGAACCTAATATACCATCTGCTCCAAGGTTATTATCTTTTTGCATTTTAAGAAGGTACTTCTCCATTTTATCACCGAAAAGATAATCCTTCTTTGTTCTATAAGGATAATATCCTTTATCTTTCATTAGGACCATAGCAGAATGAACGTCATTTCCTTTCATTCCTTTCTTTAGTACTCTCATTTCCATAGTAATTGTATCCTCCTTTGAAGGTGTAGGTTTGTGAGTGGGAGTGGGCGCGGGAGTTGGTTTTTTTGCTTCCTCTCCAGTTTTGAAAGAAATCCCAAAATAATTACAAATTCCTTTTGCTATAGCTTCTCCAATCATAGTTGTGTTTTCAACAATCCATTTAGAAGAAGTGGGATTATCATGGAACTCACATTCAATATATGCGGTGGGAGCATTAGGCACTTTTACCTCATATAGAGAGCGATTGATAGTAATATTCTCTGAGGTTCCCGGTGTAATTGGCGCCAGAACATTGAAAATTGCCTTACAAGCTTTGTAGCCATTCCCGCCATCGTAGCAAAACATTCTTGTTCCACTAACTTTACCATTTGCAGCGTTAGTATGAATAGGTACATGTAAATCTGCACCAAAAGCATTTGACTCACTACACTTCTGAGCCATAGAAATCATATGACCAATTTTTACAGATATCCCATTTCTCTCTAAAGCAATCTTACAAGCAGTAGCAATTTTACCGCATTGAATTGCTTCGGTAGTATTGCCATAAGCATATTTGTTTCGAGTTTGGTCGCTGGGAGATAGGTATACTTTTTTTGACATAATAGCCTCCTTTAAACTTTATTGTCTCTGGCTTGACGTTCATTATAAGGTGGACGAGCAAAATAAAATTCAGTATCTGGACTATGAATTGTAAGATTCAAATACTTACGAAGAGGAACTTTACTTAAAGCGCAATCTCCGCCTAAATTACCTTCATCGTCCATTTTTGTTCCTACTTGATTAATATAAACTATGCCATTATCTACAGTAAGTATTCCCATATGAGTGATATTATCAAAGAAAGTCTTTGTAGAATCACTTCTTTTCCTTATAAAAATAATATCTCCGGTCGCTAAATTGCTAAAGTCATTTGTAGAAAAAACTCTTTTCTGATTCCAGAAAAACCAAGCCTGTGATCCAGTATAGCACATTTTAAAATTATTATAAGAAGTACAACCAACCATATTCTCGTAAATAGGGTCATGTTTTCCTTCAACAGTTTCATCTTTTCTATTACAAAAAGCCCATTTAAGAGCAGGTTCGGTCAAATTATTAGAGAAAAACGTTGCAAAATTTCTTGTAGAACCTTTTCCCATATTAAAGTAAACATCATTATAAGTTTGCCCCATTAAAATTAATCCAACAAAAGCATCACATTGTAAAACACGATAACCATTATCATCAATTACTGGTCCTTCCTTTGTTCCTTTCTCTGTTGCATAAGAATAATAATTAGAAAACCAGTTATAGCCCCATTTAAACTTTGCACCATTTTCTCTGGCAGTGAAATAAGTTTGAACAATTTCTTTTATTTGAGTTTTAATTGAAGGATCAGTAGCAGGAGGGATTGAATTAGGTGGGTCAGCCCTTTGTCCAATAATGCCTATTTTATATACATTATTAGAAGAAGGATTTGTATAAGCTAAATCGTTAAGAGGAGAGTGGGCTTGGAAATAAAGATTTACATTATTTTTAATTAAAGTAGAACCAATGTATCCTTTTCCCTCACCAACTGAACCAAAAACAGTTGCTCTGGAACCCACGATTGGCATTTGAAGAGGAATTACTTTCTGTGGAGTTGAGTAAACTTTAGGATTGCTTTCGGATGATGGGATGATTTCGTTTGAAGTTATACCAAGGTCTCTTTTACTATAAAAAGAGCCATTATGAATAATCAAATCTCCTACTCGAGTAACCCTCCAGGGATTATTGTTTATGGTAGAGGAGCCGGCATTATAGCTAAGAACATCTCCATTTAGAGAGGTTTTTTCCCAATGCCTCCAATCACTACCTTCTATGGAAGAACGATTATAAATTACTCCTTTAGAAGGAATGTAGTATTTTTGATTAACTAGCCCTTCTTTAGTTCTTGAAACCTCCAGTTCGAATGGATATGTTATATCAATTGGTTTATTTTTTATATTACTAATGGTAGTTGGATCAGAGCATTTCCATTTCTTTTTATTAACAAACAGATTTAGGTCTCTTGTCTTAACTTCTTCTATAGGATGATAAACATTAGTTATTTCTATCCATTCTTTCCATCCGGCTGAAGCGTTTTTATAGCGATAATATACATCTCCCAAAGGGGTCACGGTATAAATCTGAACTATATATGGGTCGTCTACCAGCATTTTAACTACTTGAAGATAAAAAACACTTGAACTTGTTTCTGGTCTATTTACTATTGTACTAACGCCATTTCCACTTCCGATATAATTACCGAATTCAGTTAAATTATCTAAATTTTTGTTGCTTTCAATCTGAGTTGCTTTAAAAGAATTAGCTGTTAAAAAAGAGGTAAAAGCCCCTTCTCCTTTTACCCAGTTTTCTGATCCAGGATTTTGATAGGAGATGCCATCTTTTGTTAATTTTACATTAACAACAGCTTTATTAGTTCTCTCCTCCAAGACATTAGTAGTATTTACCAGCTCTAAAACCGCATTTTCAATTTTATTTAACTCATCAGCATTTAAAACATCGCCATTCTTAAAATTTTGTTGTGTATAGTTCATCTTTTTCTCCTTTAATAAAACCAAATACCACAAATAGCTATATCATATCCAATCCCAACAGCTTCCCTCGCGCGGATGTGAACCCCGTCTCCACCCATCCAAGCAGTTATATTCTTACTACTATGAACAGCTAATGCATACATCGCCGTCGGACCATATCCAGCAGGAATTCCAGTTAATACGTAGTTTGAATTAGCAGTTAAAGCTGTATTGGTTGTACCGTAAACTCTAATAAAGCCAATTCTTAAACCAGTTAATGCAAAAGCAGTATAATTAAAATTTTTCAAATAAGCATTAGAAGTTTGAGAAAATTTTAATGTCGTTTTTCCAACCGTATCACTTAAAATCTCCGCAGGCGTCCGCTTATAAATCCATCCATCTTTATCCAATACCGCAATATTTGGAGGGGTCGTGCCGAGGTCAGTAGCAGAAGTCGTTTGAAGCCAAGTTCCTTTAAAATATTTGCCAGTTACATCCCCTGTCAGTGTCCCTCCAGAGAGAGGTAAATAATCATGAGTATGTGATGAAGCAGCGGCGCCTAACTTGGCCCTGGCATCAGATGCTGTCGTTGCTCCTGTCCCTCCATGATCAAGTCCGAGAGTCCCAGTAATATCACTCGCGTTGTGAGTATGAGAGCTATTTGCTTTTCCAGATAAGGCCCCGTTTATTACTTTATTCTGGACAGGATTAGTAGAAGTTGAACTAAGAGAAGAGTCTACCGTAGTCTTATTAGCCTCGGTAGCAATTCCTGCGAGTTTATCTTTTTCGCTATTTGTATAGTCATTAGTAGATAGACCTTTTCCACTAACTTTATCTACTTTTAAAGCTAAATCTGCTTTTATTAACGAGATTAGCTTTTTGAGAGAAGTTTCTCCTAAAAATTTCATTTATGTCCTCCTTTTATGAAGAATAAAAATTTGTTATTTCTGTTTCTGTAAATTCTGTGGCATCTCCAATCGTACCAGACCCAGACCCAGAAGCTTCTTTTAGATTTTTTAGAGGAGTTATACCATCTCCAACTTTGAAAGAAATGTCATAAGGGGCTTGGTCTCCTTTTTTTATTACGATAATTTCTCCATCTAAGGGAATTACATTAGAAGTTTTGGAAATGGAGTCGGAGGCGCGCTTTGATTGAATTGAAGGTATAGTTGACATTTTGACTCCTTTCTTTTGAAACACTTTTAAGATTTTTTAACTTTTATTATTCAATAATAGATTGCTCAGCATCTGGGTATTGCTCTCGAATCGTGGCCTTCGCATTAGCAATCAATGCGGTCAGCTCATTTGCTTTACTATTTCCTTCGGCCTGATATTCCTGCCACTTGCGATTTGCCTCGTCCACAGTAAGCATATCACCGTCATAACTAATAGTTTTCTCTGTCTCGTAAGTATATTCTCTTAACTCCTTTTGAGTATAGGGAATATATTCCCAATGAATCCCCTCTGCCTCACTGTAAGATAGAACGGCATGGGTATTGGGATGATCGATACGGGCAGGGAATGTCTCTTGCTCTATGAGCTGGTCATAGTTATTTTGTTTGCCAAGCAGAATGACCTTATTGTCTTTGATTGTGTAGATATACATTGATAGACCTCCTTAATAGGTGCTATTTTCTCTTCCGTACCCAGTTTGGGTACAGAAAATGTTGATGGAACTATTGTTAATTTTGCAAAGCAAGAATAAAACTTGGCGATGAGGCAGTGACCTGCATAACCAGTGCTGCATTAGGGACGTCCCATTCTGAATCCATTGCATCAACGTCAATGCTCTTTATCCCACTAAGAAGAGCGGTTAAAAAATGCAACGATGAAGAAGGGTCACGCGTAAAGATAACATACCCGCCGACAACCACATTGGGAATCGTAAAGCTATTTGTCGTAGTGTCAAAAATACTTGTTCCCATCCACCCATCACTTGTTTGCCAAAGACAAAACAGGAGAGCCTCAGCGCTACTATTTACATCAATTTTTACATTTAATGATGTTGTCTCCCCTCCGCCACCACTCGCCACATTAACTGTCACATCTACCTTCTTCAGCGCGTCATACGGTGCATCGGGTGTTACAAAAGTTGTTCCATTGGAGGTAATCTCCAACGCCTTGCTGGATTCAATTGCTAAATTATCTTCCTGCTTTACTCCATTCGTCTGAAGCCAAGTCAACAAGTTTCCAGTGGGCGCATCCGAAAAAACAAGCTTCCTATAATTAGCCAGAGTCCAAGTCACCTTTTTCGTTCCAATAACATACGTTCCAACAAAAGTAGTCCCAAAGAAAAGACGAATTACACCTTGCGCGGGCACTGATCTTAATAGTGTAAATTCCTGACCATTAGAAGTAAAATTAGCTGAAAAAGAAAAGTTATAAAATCCCTCTCCGCTATCATTTAGAACCCATGTTTCAGTTGAACTGCCACCATCGCTAATCTCCTTAATCTTTCCGCTCAACTCACTGACATAAAAGGTATCACTGGTCCCTATCTTTTCCCTAACAGAATCTGCAATAGCAACTAAATCGCTCTTTTCACATAAAACTTTACTCATAGTTTTACCACCTCAGCTAATTCAACATTGCTACTCCCATAAAAACTATTAATTTCTTCAGCAGTGAATTCTTTATCTGTAAATTCTAATTGAGAAAGTAAAGTTTTTCCGTCCCCAACTTTAAACTGTAAAGTATCATTATAAATAATAATCTCTCCCTTCAGAGGGACAAAGTTGGCCGCTTTTGCCCAGTTTCCAGAGGTATCATTTTTATTCTGAATCCTGGTTTTTATTTCCTTGTTTGCCATTCTTACCTCCTTATAGGCATAAAATAAACAGGCTTCACCTAAAACTGGTTTGAAGTCTGCTTCTTTCTAACCTATCTTTTCAAGGCAATAAATACCGGTTATCACTTTCAAACCAGTTGGGAATTATCTCCCTACTTTATTATATTATATCGTAAATTTTGTAAAATTTCAAGTTTTAAGATGGTGGGGAGTCGAAGCTCCCCACCTATACAATTACACAGTAGCGCTTCCGCAATTCAAAATCAAAGTCTCAGTACCATTTACCAAAAGATCGGTAGAAATCTGGGAAATATTTACTGCTTTTTCAGTAATTTCCAGAGCGGTTCCACCTACTTTGACACTCTCAATCTTATTGACCTGCGCGCCAGTTGCGATGCCTTCAAGCTTGGTGCCTTCAGCATCAGTCATTAGACGTTTACCAGTCTCCTTGGCAACATAGCCTTTGGCCACGTCAGCCGTCTTGGCATAAGGTTCAAGGGCAGTGGTTAGGCCGACTTGCTGGATAGCACTGTCGGCTTTATCAAGACTATCCTGTACCGCAGTAGCTAACTTAGCTTTGGTAATACTTCCATCAGTAATAGAAGCAGTTACCTTATGGTCAGCGCTGACTGCGATTTTTACCATATCAGTAGCACCAGAGCCACTAGTCACATACTCAATCAAATTACCAACATTGATATAAACTTTATCGTTAGTGGCATTTGCGAGAGTTAGAACCAGATAAGTACCAGCAGTTTGGCCTGCGGGGTTGGTGACAACTGCACCGGATTTTACTACCATATCGGTAGGAATATCAATATTTACATCAAGACCGGTAGCTTCTTGATGGACGGTATAGCGCTTTGCTAGGCCCTCGACAGTAGAAGGAGTAACCGTTACAGTATAATCAGTTTGAGCAGGAATAGCGCCAATCTTTTCATCAACATAGCCGACTACCGTAGTAGCTTTTGCACCTTCAGGAATGGAGCCAACTTTATTGGAAAGAGCAGTTACAGACTCTTGAACCTTATTGGCATATCCCTGAGCATCAGCCTTGGTGGCAAAGTCTATCTTTTGGAGTGCTTCGACAGCAGTCTTTGCGTCATTGGCTACGTTAGATACTTCAGTTAGCTGACCAAAATTTACAGCGTCATCAGTTTCAGTACCGTCTCCAACATTTCGTATCACAATTGGGTTTGAATCCCTTCCTGTAAGTAGTAGTTGACGCTCATCAGTACCTTCTGACAAACTAATACTACCAGTCTTTATTCCGTTGGTAAACTCGCCACTATTTCCATATATAGTCTGGCCAGATAGATCTCCCGTGATGGTCACGGCACCACCGAAACCAGCTGATCCAGAAAAGTTTAACCATTCTCCATCCGTCCAAAGTTCAATGCGATTTTTATCATTAAAGATTAAAGCATGCTCTCCGATGGTCAGGTCTCCGGTCAAAGTATCGCCAGACTTCTTAACATAGGGTAATTCAGTCGTACCAGCAACCAAATTATCAACAGCAGTTTTTGCATTATCAGCTACCTGTTTAGCTTCAGCAATAGCGCTATCTTTGCTATCAGCATAGAGCTTGGCGCCTTTGATGGTATTAGAAGCTTTGGTGTCAGCATCAGTTCCAACCAGAGCATCTTTAGCGTTCTTTACATCTGTCATGGTAGCTACTTTATTAGTAGAACTATCATAAGTAGTGTTGAATACTAGTTCATCTTGTTTGGCGTCTAGTGCAGTCTGTAGTCCATCAATCTTGGAAATACCCAAAGTAGGTACATCATCTGCAACTAGCTCGCGACGGCTAACCGTAATCTTACCGTCAGTCTCACTAACAGCGCTAACGAACTTTTTGGCAACAGCTTCATCGGGCGCATCTAATGCTTCAATCTTAGCTTGAGCACCAGCAATGGCTTCAGATTTAGCAGTAGCAGAAACGCTATCAGCATATTTCTTTGCTCCAGCAATTGTGGAAGCAGAAGCCTCGTCAGACTCAATACCAATTAGTTCGGTCTTTACAGCGGTAGCATAGCCTTGTGCCGTATCATTTAAAGACTTTACAGTAGCATAAGCACCATCCTGTAAACCATGAACAGCGACATCAGCGCCATCTACAGAAATGGTGCCATTAGTAGCACCTTCAGCAACACTCTGAACCGCGCTGTCTGCTTTCTTTAGAGAAGCCTGGACAGCAGAACTTAGCATTGCTAAAGTTAGAGAACCATCTTTGACGGATGCGGAAACCTTATGAGTATCAGAAGTAACATTGATTTGGATAGCGTCATTTTCACCAGAACCACCAGTTACATACTCAATTAGATCATCAACTTTGATATAAAGTTTGTCACTTGTAGCATTGGCAAGAGTAAGAACAATATAGGTGCCAGCCGTGGGAACTCCCGTAGGTAGCGCGCCAGCTTCGAAAGTCTGAACAGTACCAGATTGGACAACCATATCCTTAGGAATATTGATTGCGGAGCCAACATTCGTACCATTCTTGGTTAAATGATAAACCGCAGAGAAGCTCCCAGGATTCTTATCAGCAACAATAGAATACTCGGGATGGGTTACATCAGGAACCAAAACCTTGAGACCGTCAGCCTCAAGAGTAAGAGCATTATCTTCACCTTTTGATAGCTGAACGCCAACGGTAGGAGCCGTAGCGGTTCCACCAATTACTACAGAAGCATCAGTAGCTTTGACACTACTAACCTTTCCATTAGCAACAGCAAGGACATCAGCAATTTTTTTATAGAGACCAGTTGCTTCGGTATCAGTATCTGCCTCAGCGCCAACCTTAGAAATTAGGTCTGTGACTTGGCCTTGTAGTGTAGCGACATCGTGCGCGAGGTCGCCAGAAGCAGTGGTTTGAGCTAACTTGATAAGCGTACCAGCTTCATTAGAAATCATGAAGGCTTCACACTTATTATCGGCAATTAAAGTCAAAATTTGACCAACATAAGCAGTAGCACCAGATTTGGCATAAGCTTCTAATTCAGTTTTATTATACCAAACAGCAGTTGTATCAACAGGTGCAGGGTTTCCGCGCTTTATACTAAGAGGGAAACCCATATAAGCGGCATCATTCATAATAACAGCCATTGTCTATTTCCCTCCTTATCAACCAATAGTTACAGTATACGTTTCACCAGCATCAATAGAAGCAGGTTGATAAACATATACATCATAAGCGGTAGCAGCGTAAGCATTAGCACCTTGAACCTGAACTTGTGCGCCTTGCTTTACGAATAGAGAAGTAACATCAGCATTTAGTGCGCTAGGCATTATTACCTTAGTAATTCTCCGACCAACAGGAACAGCTACCACTACTTTCTTGGCTCCCGCGCCAGCTCCGAAGGTAGAAAGATTACCAGTGCCAGTTGCCTTATTATGAGCCAAAGCACGAATATTCGCAGAATTTAGCTCTGCTGAAGCGTCAGCCATTGGACCCCAGAACATATAACGGACACCAACCAAGGCTTGACTAGAAGTGGCCGTTTTAGTGCCAGCTTTAATTTGACCATCTGCATAGTCTGCTCCCTTATTCGTTTTAGGAATACTACCAGCAGAGTGAGCGATAGAAATACTAATCTTTTTGGTTCCATCTGCTACAATATTTTCAAACGTACCAGTTGCACCTGTTAGAGTTTTTCCATCGCAAGTAGCTGTATAAGTTGTGGCACTAACCCCTGTAGGAGTAGGGCCATAAGAATAAGCACCAGTATTCAAAGAAGCACTATAAGTTAGGTTCTTTTTCGTACCTATTTCAAAAGTACCACTATTGGCCGTAATACTAACTGAAGCGCTAGGTTGAGTAGTGGTAGGATTTTTAGACTGAGAGAAAGCGTCATCAATTAGACCATAAACACTCTGACCGGTAGATGGGACTTTAACAGAACCAGAGGCATCGGGCTTATAACGACCAAATGTTTCAGTCAATTTTAAGTCTTTATCAAAATAAACATTCTCCGCAGAATAATTACCGTCCATAGCTTTGAAGCCAGTGCCATCATGGATATAAGCAGTATAAGATTTCTTACCTTCTACAAAAGTTCTTATTACAACTGCCATATCTCCCTTCTTGGGATTAGTAATAACACGAGCTAATGCTTGGGCATCAGTCTCTTCCTCATTAGGAACCACTTCCGTAAAGGCACTACGATTATTGTCAATAATTCCCTTGATGGTATCCTCATCTACACCAGAATACTTCAAAGTTTTCCAGTGATCGGTACCATTACCAATTTTTGTTTTTCCAGTATCAATTTCAACACCCATTTCGCCCTTTAGCAAAACTGGATTCTGGGTAGTCCAATTTTCAGCCGTATCGTTGCGAAGTTGGATGCGGATGTTTAGAGTTGCCATAAACTCATTTATCCTCCTTTTCTAAAATTACGCCCCTCCTCCTGAGATAACTACATCGCCTGTCTCTTCAGTATATAGCTTCTCAAAAGAAATTGGATTGACTTCCATTGTTCCATCTTCAAGAATTTTTATCTTATTAGGTTCATTAGAACTTTTTACCCCACCAACAGTAGTTTCTGTTCCAATGCCTCCTGAGCCTGCTCCACCTTTTTCAAGAGCCGTAATTCTTTTATCTAAATATTCCCAAGATAAGACCTGACATTCTTCATATAAATAATCATCGGGTTTCTCTTTTTCAAGGACTTTTAGCTCTTCTCTGTTTACGGTTCTATTTCCTTTTTCATCCGTTATAAAATGATAAATCTGAATGAAGCCGGCTTTTTGTAATAGCAAGTTAGGAACCATTGCGACTACAGTTGAGTCAATCTCTTTTGCTATTACTACTAATGACTTTTTATCCTTCCGATGAGCAAAATGGACTTCATCACCTACATTTGCTTTTGGTAGAACAACATAGATATTGCTATCCCATTGGAATGCGTAGGTGCGTTCATCAAGTAATCGCATATAAAATTCCTCCTTACTCATTCCTCAAATTATAAGTAAAAACTATTCAACCTCTTTTCAAGATTTTAGAAAAGAAATCTTTATTTTCCACTTTTTGATAGAAACTTGAAAAAATTGGATTTTTCTGCTATAATAAGTATATAAAGAATTTATAAAGAGCGAGGAATTATTTATGACCAAAGAAAATTTTGCAAAGCTTATCAATGCCGTAAAAAACCATAGTGAGTATATTTGTAATTTATATAAAGACTATGGTATTGATTTTGTAAATAGTCCTGTTATGGAGATTGAAAGTGAAATTACAAAATATCTAAAAGCCCAGTTTAATGATGAATGTGATTGGATTAGCTATTGGATGTGGGAGCTAAACTTTGGAGAAAAATGGAAGCTGGGCACTGTAACAGAAAATGGGAAAGATATTCCTCTAAAGACAATAGATGACCTTTGGGATCTTCTAACAAAATAAAAATAGACCCTACACTTTTAAGGTGTAGGGTCTTTTCTTATGGCTTTGAAAAATAATGGTCACCAACTTTTGCAACTGGAGTTCCAAAATCATGATAGTAGCCGGTTCTAAACCAGCAAATATCAGGAATTCTTCCTCCATTTAATACATAATAAATAACTTCATACTGCGTCGTTGTTGGTTCAGCATCATCAACATACGGCGCGGGCTCAAAAGCATTTATATCATGCGCGCTATCCCAAATTGAGGTGTTGTTTCTTTCACAATAATTTAGAATAGCAGAACAAGTATATACCTGCCCTTCCCAAGATTGGTTGCCTGCTTCACACCATAGGAGTTTTGCTAAAATTTCTTCTTCTTCAAAATAAACTATTTTAGTTTGAAGTTCTTCTTCTAAGGCGCGATTGCGCTCCTCAAGTTCTTGGATCTGTTGCTCTTTTTCAGTAATGCTTACTGAAAGTTCTGTATTCTCTGCTGACAAGTTAGTTTTTTCTCTTTCAATAGCATCAATTTTTGTAATAAAAAAATTAGCCTGGGCAATAAAACCCAGGCAGATAAGTGAGATAGTTGCCAGCAGGAGAGCTAAGTTTTTGCGTGTCATAAGACTTATCCTCCTTTAGTTTTATCTTTTACTTCAATTTCTCAATCCACTTTTTTGCAGACCAGTCTTTAGTCATATCTTCCCAAGTCTTATCACTAAAACAGAATTGGCGAATTACTGGATTGGAAATTTTATTTACAGTAGAGGCGAACTCCTTTCGGGAGGTAAAATAGAACTGGGACTGGAGAAGAGAACGAAGGAGTTCAGCCTCTGCTTGTAAAGTAGATTTTTTCTTCTGAAGTTCCTGTAATTTGGGAAGATACTCGCTTGCATAGCAAGAAAACTCTTCAATTTCTCCTCTTAGGACCACTTCCATTAGATGCTCTTCTGTAATTACATTATTGTTGCGCGCGTAGTGGGCAAGGATATATTGAGGAGATTTGACTTTGATACGATTGAAGTTTTTATCACATACAACATAGCCTTCTTTATCCCAGGGAAGCTCTTGCGCCATTCTAATCAAATCGGAGAGATTGGAGCAGTTATAAATACGAGGATGCGATAGCATAGAGAAATTTTCGGGGCAACAATCTTCTTTATAAGACTCCATATTCCTCTCACCTAAATAATAAATAGCAATATTATTATAAGGAATTACAACTCGGGTATAAGGGCTAACTAGTTCAAACATATAAGTCTTAGAAGTCATAAGACGATTAAAACGGCAAAAATCCTCTAAACTTTTATACCCTAAATTCCAAAGTCCTGCTTCAAAAATACTCCCAAAAGTTGGATAATTGATATCGCCAGTCGGCGCCGTATACGCATTAATACCAGAATTGGTAATTAGATACCATTCACCCTCCCAGTAGAAAATACGCATCAACGACCCATCTACTTTTTCCATAACTCGCGCGGTAGTCCAATCAATTGCCGAAGCGTTAGGTTCTGCATAGTTGAAAAACTTGTCAAAAGCCCTGGACACACACTCCCAAGTGCCTTCAACAAAGACTGCGCCTCGTGCCTCTCGGACAATTGGATTAGAAAAATCAGACCGAATTTGGTTATACTTGAAACTTATGAAACCTTTCCACTTATTCCATTTTAGACAATAAGGTTCTCTACCTAAGATTTCCCCCCAATCGTCTTTGTACTCCATTAGAAACTTTTGAAGTTCCATTTTAGTCTCCTTTCTATGCCTGCCAAAATTCACATTCTTGTTCTCTTAGTGTTTCCAGATGTTCCTTATTATTTATATCAAAAGGCTCTATGCCATAAGTAAGATCACACTCAATAGATTCAGCATACAGATCATCAATATAGTTTTCTTCTCCTGAAGACATTTCCCCTACAGTAAAACCCTCATCTTCAGCAATCTCTACCCAAGTTTTAACTCCATGAAGTCCTTCATAACTATCTCTATCCTCTACTGCGCTATCATAACAAAACTTTAGCGCACTCTGAGCATCTCTTGCTTCAATAGCAATATTATAAACAGAATTGACCGTACTACAACCATAAGTTCCAAAAAATTTCATTAAGTCTCTCCTCTCACACTTCCAAGCCTATCACATTCATTTAAAAGCTCTAATGCTTCACGAGCACTCTTTGGAATCTCTTTTAGAACCTTACTATTTCTTGAACCAAATTCCATGTGGAGAGCAATAAGCAACCAAGCCTTTTCAAAAACCGGTTTAAAAGTTCCACTTGTAATAAAATCACGAGAAGTCATAAAAAGATAAGCTCCATAGTTTTCATGTCCATAGTAGTGAGCTTTATCAGTAATCATTTTTTTACTTCTATCATAAAAAGTCTTAGTATAGAATTTTCCAATATCATGATATCGCGAAGCAAGAAGTAAATAGTATTCATTAGTACGTAAAGACATCTCCACTAAAGTTCTATTAAGATGTTCTTGTATACTCTCTGTATGCCATGGGGTGCAGTCATGTGGCATAATTGCTTTTGGAAAATAATCAATTAGCTTTTTATAATCTGAAGCAGAAAAATTAGGATTATTATAAATCCTAATACTATCCCACCCTTCATAATCTAAAGGGATTTGGAATTGAGCAGCTTGTCGATGAATAACCTTTTCCCCAACTCTTCTACTTCTATTTTGGTCTCTTTCAATACAAATTTCAATTGGAGTTGCAACAATCATACAAATTTTTTCACAAGCGATATCTGAAAGAGAACTATTTGCGGTTACAGCAAGCAGTTTTAAAAAGAACAGAATTATCGTCATTGACGATTTGGAACGCCGAAAGGCTGGATTGGATTTAGAGGAACTCTTTGGAGTGATTGAGGAACTAAAGCAGTCCAACTATATTAAGGTTATTCTTATTGCCAATTCAAATGAAATTCATGAAAATGAAAGAACTACGTTCAATAAGTATAAAGAAAAAACTATTGATCGTATCTTTGAGGTAACGGAACACTCGGCATCGATTAAGTGGGGAGTGTATGGAATAGATGGAGAATTTATTGATGTCTTTTTGATGCATCACAAAGCAAAGAATTTGAGAACATT
>OJAW01000888.1_pt1 | contig 18947 bp, 11 predicted proteins | sample 1589151 | NCBI WGS metagenome assembly OJAW01 (sample SAMN03283290) | human gut metagenome | biome: human-associated habitat; material: feces | host: Homo sapiens | place: Peru | collected 2012
AACCGCATCGAGAAGCTTCCGTTTATGGATTGGAAACAGCTGCCTGCCGTGATCGCAGGACTTGATATCAATCTGATGCCGCTGGAGAACACCCTGTTCCATTGGTGTAAATCCGAGAATAAGTGGACAGAGGCTGCCCTTGTAAAGGTTCCAAGTGTCATGAGCCGTAACTGTGAGATGGAATACGTGGTCGAAAACGGAAAAGATGGCTGGATGTGCACTACAAAAGAAGAGTGGGTCAGTGCCCTGGAAGCTCTGATAACCGATGAGAAGGCCAGAAAAGCTATGGGTGAGGCCGCACATCAGAAGGTTATGGAACATTATCTTACAGTAAATACCGGAAAGGATGCAATGGAGGAATTGTTATGCAGCGAGAGCTATACGAAGTAGAAAAGGACAGGTTTGACCTGAAGGACAGTTCTCTGTATCACCTTCAGGGAATCTGGCCGAAGAATCATCAGCCGGAAGCCGTTCTTGACGGGGAAAAGCTTCCGGCAGCCATCAGTGCCCAGGAGCGTGTCAGCGCCCTGGAGCGCTTTAAAGATCTGGATCTGGTGAACGGAGAACGTGTACAGATGGAAATCTGCCTGCCGGATCTGGAGGGCAAAAAGAAGCTTGTTGTTTATGCGGTAAAGGGTGAAAAACGTATCCGGTGGTTTTCTGTTTCGGCAGCACAGCTTTACAGGAAACAAGGAAAACCGCAGTACTTTATCGAGAGCATCGAGGTGGAAGCTGGGGAAAAAAGCTGCCGTGTCCGTGGGTGGGCAGCCTTTAACAGCCCCCTGACCATACGCCTGGAGGATCGCAGCCGGAAGGAAATCCCCTGCGAGATTACCAGACTGAAACGTGTGGATGTACAGAATCAGTACCAGGAAACAGAGATCGATGAGAAGAGCGGTTTTTTCTTTGAATTCCATTATGACAGTGTGAAGGAATTCTACATTGTATTTGAGGCAGGCAATGTGCGGACACTTCGTCTGGTACATCTGCAGCCACAGAAGCGCCTTGCGGAGAAAGCTGCGGTATATTTCCGTAAGGGAAGCCGTTACATGAAGCTTCACGGAGCAGCAGCCCTTACCGGAAAGGTATTCGGAAAGGTGCTGGACCGTAAAAACCGTCCGGTGGATTATTCCAAATGGATCGTGAAGCATCTGCCGGACAAGGCAGAGCTTGCAGAAGAAAGAAAAACGAAATTTTCCAGGAATCCAAAATTCAGTATTGTGATCCCGCTTTACAAAACACCGGAGAAATATCTCCAGCAGCTGGTAGATTCCATAGAAGCCCAGACCTACGGGAACTGGGAGCTCTGTCTTTCTGACGGAAGCGGAGCAGATTCTCCTCTTACCGATTATCTTAACAGGCTGGAAAAAAGTGATGACAGGATCCGTGTGATCCGCAACGACCAGGCACTTCAGATCGCAGAGAATACCAATGCGGCCATGAAAGCGGCAACAGGAGATTTTATCGTGTTTGCAGATCATGATGATGAGCTGACGCCGGATGCCTTGTTCCGGTGTGTGAAAGCGCTGAATGAGGATCCGGAACTTAAGGTTCTGTATTCCGATGAAGATAAGATGTCCATGGACGGGCACAAATTCTTTCAGCCGCATTTCAAACCGGACTTCAATATTGATCTTTTGTGTACAGTAAACTACATCTGTCATCTTTTTGTCGTAAAAAAAGAGATCGTGGATCGGATCGGAATGCTGAAAAAGGAATTTGACGGTGCACAGGATTATGACCTGCTTTTAAGGCTCGCCATTCTTTCCCGGAGGACGGGTCAAAAGATCCTGCATACGCCTTATGTGCTGTATCACTGGCGCTGTCACGAGGATTCGACGGCGGTCAATACCGAGAGCAAGCGTTATGCGTATGATGCCGGCAAAGAGGCCTTAAAGGATTATTACAAACAGATGGGAATGGAAGGACAGGCTCTTGTAAAAGACAGTGCCCATCTGGGATTTTATGATACCACCTATGTACCGGATATTTTTGCGGTCCGCAAGGATGTGGCAGCAGTCTGCGGCCGTGTCGTCAAAGATGGTGTTGTGGTCGGCGGTCCGGATGATCTGTTTACCGGATTGAAGCGTTATAGCAGCGGATATCTGCACCGGGCGGATGTGTATATGGAGGTGAAGGCCTGTGATGAGCGTGCACTCCGGGTTTCGCCTTCGCTTGAGGAGAGTTTGGAAGAAGCACTTAAAAAAGGTATGAAGCTTGTGTATGATCCCAATTATGTTGTAGAGCTGTAGCGATGAATAGGGATGTTTTGTGTCAGACGGATAAGACTATAAATACAGATTGTTTTATGTCAGATGGACAAAATTATAAATATAGATTGTTTTATGTCAGATGGATGAAACTATAAATAATGCTGCAGTTAGTCAGTATGGAGCTCGGATAGGATTTTATGAAAACAACAGTTGTAATCCCAAATTATAATGGAATAAAATATCTGGAAAATTGTATGAACAAGCTGGAGCTTGCCGGAAAAATATCCGATTTTGAGATTTTGCTGGTAGATAACGGCTCTGTGGATGGAAGTCTTGAGCTGTGCCGGGAATATGAAAAAAAGGGACAGGCAAAAGCGATTTATTTTAAGGAAAATACCGGATTCTGCGGAGCTGTCAATGCAGGAATCAATGCCTGCCATACGCCCTATGTGCTTCTTTTAAACAATGACACCGAGGTAAAGGAGGATTTTGTCCTCTGCATGGAACGGTTTATGGATACGCATAAAAGGGCTTTTTCGGCATCGGCCAAAATGCTTTCTTTGCATGAGCCGGATGTGATCGATGACTGTGGGGATTTATATTGTGCTCTCGGCTGGGCATATGGAATCGGCAAAGGCAAAAGCAGACTGCGCTATGAAAGGGACATGAAAATTTTTGCCGCATGTGGCGGAGCGGCCATTTACCGCATGGAAATTTTTCGCAAAATTGGAACATTTGATGAAAATCACTTCGCATATTTAGAAGATATAGATGTCGGTTATCGCGCACAGATACATGGTTACCGCAATTATTTCTGCCATGATGCGGTTGTGTATCATGCCGGAAGCGGTTCCTCCGGATCGCGCTACAATGAGTTTAAAATTAATTTATCTGCAAAAAATAGTATATATCTGATTTATAAAAATATGCCTTTTCTTCAGATCGTATTAAATTTGCCCCTGCTTATCATCGGTTTCCTGATCAAAACACTCTTTTTTGTTAAAAAGGGATATGGAAACATATATGTAAAGGGACTTGTGAAGGGAATGGCTTTGTGCCGTCAGAAAGAAGGACGGGAGAAAAAAGTCGGATTTGAATGGAAAAACCTGTTAAGCTATGTATGGATTCAGCTGCAGCTTTGGTGGAACCTGGTCCGCAGGCTGTATGAGCTTGTATAAAAGCGTTTTTCGGACACAAAATGACAAATGATCTTCAAATAAAATTCTTAAGTATTATATAAGATTGTATTAAAATGTTACAAAAATGTTAAATTTACATTACACAGATGTTATAAAATGGTTGCCCTTTTTGCCAAAATAAGGTACAATAGCGGTTGTATATGGAAATAGGTGATATCTTTGATTAAAGACAATCAAAAGTATTTTAACAGACTTCATGTCGTGCTGGACGGGCTGGTGATCGTTGCAACCTATGCGCTGGCATGGTATGTGCGTTTTCAGACCGGATTTAATAATGACGCCGAATTTACCGGTGTATTAAGTGCAAAAATATATTTTTCGACGCTTTTATATATAGTTCCCGGATATCTGATCCTAAACTATTTGTTTGGGTTATACACATCCAAGAGATATTCGAGTGCGCAGCGGGACATTGTCAATGTCATCAAGTCGAATACTGTCGGTATGATCCTGTTTATCGGTATTTTGTATATCATCAGGCAGAACCACATATCGCGTTCGATGATCTTTATTTTTTACGCATTTAATATCATGGGACAGGCCGGTACCAGAGTGCTGATCCGCAAGATATTGAGGACCTTCCGTAAAAAAGGATATAATATGAAGTATATCCTTTTAGTCGGATACTCGAGAGCTGCCGAACAGTACATTGACCGTATTATGCAGAATCCGCAGTGGGGCTATGTTGTCCGGGGCATTCTGGATGACCACATTCCCCGGGGGACGATGTACAAAAATGTTAAAGTGCTTGGTACAATTGGAAATCTGGAGATTATTCTTCCGGAAAATAAGCTGGATGAAATCGCCATTACACTTTCTCTGAAGGATTACGAATATCTGGAGGAAATTGTCGGAATGTGTGAAAAGTCCGGTGTGCATACAAAGTTTATTCCGGATTACAACAGTGTCATCCCGAGTAAACCTTATACTGAGGATCTGAATGGACTTCCGGTGATCAACATCCGACATGTCCCACTGACGAATACCCTGAATGCAGTTGCAAAGAGGTGCGTGGATATTGTCGGGTCTGTTTTTGCGATTATTTTGTTTTCACCGATTTTGTTAGTTACCGCGATTCTGGTCAAATGCACCAGCAAAGGACCTGTTATTTTCAAACAGGAAAGGGTCGGATTGCACAATCGCAGGTTTCAAATGTATAAATTCCGCAGCATGAGGGTGCAGGATCCGTCGGACGAAAAGAAGGCATGGACTACCAAAGGGGATCCGCGCGTCACGCCGGTCGGACGTTTTATACGTCATACCAGTATTGATGAGCTGCCGCAGTTTTTTAATGTATTAAAAGGGGATATGAGTATTGTCGGTCCGAGACCGGAAAGACCGTACTTTGTAGAGCAGTACAAGGAAGAAATCCCGCGTTATATGATCAAGCACCAGGTGCGCCCCGGAATTACCGGATGGGCGCAGATCAGCGGTTATCGCGGTGACAGTTCGATCAAGGGGCGTATTGAGTGTGACTTGTATTATATTGAAAACTGGACTATGGGGCTGGACATCAAAATCATGTTCCTGACGTTGTTTAAGGGTTTTATCAATAAAAATGCATATTAGATCGTTTACGAGAAGGAAAGGATTAAAAAGGAAAAATAATGGCTACAGAGAGAAATTCAAGAAATACGGGTTCTGCCAACAGATCAGGATCCACAAAGCATAGTGGATCGGCAAAAAGAACAAATCCCGCAGGCAGAACAGGCTCTGCAAACAGATCTTCCGGGACAGGAGCCCGCACCGGAGGCACAAACCGTACTGGCAGGGGACGTGTCAGCAAGGCAGAATTAAAAAGACGCCAGCGCAAAAAATGGATCATTCTCGGAGTAGAGTTTTTTGTAGTTCTGATTCTGATCGTTGCTCTGTTTTTTATCACAAAGCTGGATGTTATCCACAAAGACTATCTTGACGGAAATGACGGAAGCAGTGATGAGACAGCCAATACCGATGAAATGCTTGAGGAGTTTATGGTTGATGAGAGTGATGTCAAATTTAACGATATCAACAGTGATATGCAGGGGTACCGCAATATTGCCCTGTTTGGTGTGGATGCCCGCAACAACAACCTTGGTAAAGGCTGTCGTACCGATACAATTATCATTGCCTCCATCAATGAAGAGACCAAAGAGATCAGGCTGGCATCTGTTTACCGTGATACCTACCTCAATATGGGCAATGATACCTACAATAAAGCCAATAATGCATATGCCCATGGAGGTCCCAAACAGGCTATCAATATGCTCAATATGAACTTTGACTTAAATATCACAGACTATGTTACCGTAGGATGGGGTGCTGTTGCAGACACCGTGGATGCACTTGGCGGCATTGAGATCAATGTTGACGAATCAGAGATCGGTCATCTGAACAACTATCAGGTAGAGACCGCCCAGTCATTGGGACGTAAATATACCAAGCTTACCCAGACGGGGCTTGTTAATCTGGATGGTATCCAGGCTGTATCCTACTGTCGTATCCGATATACCGCAGGTGATGACTTTAAGCGTGCCGAAAGACAGCGTGAGGTTATCCAGGCACTGGCTGACAAGGCACAGGCGGTTGCTTTAAAAAATCCCGCGACCTTAAATAAGATCGCAAATGAAGTATTTCCGTCAACGGCTACCAGCCTGACATTAAATGAGATTTTATCATTGTTAACCGATATTACTTCATACAAGATCGTGGATAATACCGGCTTCCCGACAGAGCAGAATCGTGCTACCGGTGTGATCGGTTCCAAGGGCGACTGTGTTATCCCGTCTGACCTTGCAACCAATGTTACCCTGTTGCATGAGTTCCTGTTTGGCGATGAGTCCTATACACCTTCACCGGAGGTTCAGGAATACAGTGCCAAGATCCATTCCGATACCGGAAAATAAAATAACAACAATAAAAAGAAGGGGCTTTTATAAGCCCCTTTTTCTATAAAGAAAATCGTATGTGGATTCGCAAGAAACTTGCCCCCATGTTTTATCTCTGTTATACTATGATATGTGTTGAAAAAATTTATGACACACATCTCTATATGTGGAATTTTACAGGTATGAGACAGAAAAGGAAGCGCATAAAATGTATACGGTAGACGTAATTATCCCCACATACAAACCAAAAAAAGAACTGCTGGAGGTACTTCGGCGGTTAAACAGACAGACGATTGTTCCAAACCGGATCATATTGATGAATACGGAGGAGGCCTATTTCGATCAGTTGATCTATGGAGCGGATTTTATTAAGTATTATGAAAACTGCAAAGTATATCATTTATCCAAGCTGGAATTTGATCACGGAGCAACAAGAAATGCCGGAGTATATCATTCCGGGGCAGATTATTTTATCATGATGACACAGGATGCACTGCCAAAGGATGAATATCTGATCGAGAGACTGATAGAACCCTTGCTCTCCCACAAGGCAGCGGTTTCCTATGCAAGGCAGCTTCCGAGGGAGGATTGCAATCCCATTGAACGCTATACCAGAGGGTTCAATTATCCGGACCACTCGTTTGTCAAGCATGAAGAGGATGTTGGGACGCTCGGCATCAAGACGTATTTCTGCTCTGATGTATGTGCGGCATATGACCGGGCTGTTTTTGATAAAGTGAAAGGTTTTGTAAAACGCGCCATTTTCAATGAAGATATGCTGTATGCGGCTAAGATTGCCAAAGAGGGCTACGGAATTGCTTATTGCGCCGATGCCTGTGTCTATCATTCACACAATTATACAGCCAAGCAGCAGTTTCACCGTAATTTTGATCTGGGCGTATCACAGGCAGATCATCCGGAGATTTTTGAAAGGGTCAGATCCGAGGGTGAAGGTATACGTATGGTTAAGAGCACGGCTTCCTATCTTTGGAACAACAAGTATAAAAAATGGATTCCCTGCCTGATCATACAAAGCGGTGCCAGATTTTTGGGATACCGCATGGGTAAAAATTATAAAAAGCTTCCGGAAACACAGATTTTAAGAATGACCGCCAATCCGGATTACTGGAAAAGAATGTCATTAAAAAGAGGTATCCGGAATGTTGATGTCCACAGGGGATACGGAAGAAATCCCGAAAAGGAAGGAGATTGATTATGTGCGGAATTTTAGGATATTGCGGAAAAGAACAGGCCGCTCCGATTTTGCTTGAGGGGCTGGCAAAGCTTGAATACAGAGGATATGACTCGGCGGGGCTTGCAGTAAGGGACGGAGACGGACCGATCGCCGTTGTCAAGGCAAAAGGGCGCCTGGCCAATCTGTCCGACAAGACCGATGGAGGCAAGGCGATGAAGGGGTGCTGCGGTATGGGGCACACACGCTGGGCCACACACGGGGAACCCTCCGAAGTGAATGCGCATCCGCATGTAAGCGGTACCTATGTAAAAAATCATCCCGCGGATGAAGGACAGGTCGTAGGTGTCCACAATGGAATTATTGAAAATTATCAGGAATTAAAAGAAAAGCTTTTACACAACGGATATCAGTTTTATTCCGATACCGATACAGAGGTAGTCGTTAAATTAGTAGATTACTACTACAAAAAATACAATATCGGACCCATTGATGCGATCGCCAAGACCATGGTGCGTGTCAGAGGCTCTTATGCTCTGTGCCTGATGTTCCAGGATTATCCGGGAGAGATCTGGGTGGCCAGAAAAGACAGCCCGATGATCATCGGAACGCAGGGCGATGCGTCCTTTGTAGCTTCGGATGCAGCCGCTATTTTAAAATACACCCGTCATGTGTATTATATCGGCAATCTGGAAATGGCAAAGCTTTCCGACGGAGAGGTTCATTTCTACAACCTGAATGGAGATGAGATTGAAAAGCCGCTCATGGAGGTGCAGTGGGATGCCGAATCCGCAGAAAAAGGCGGATATGAGCATTTTATGATGAAGGAGATCCATGAACAGCCCAAGGCTATCACAGATACCGCCAATGTGGTATTAAAGGACGGAAAGGTTGATCTTTCGGTTATTGGCATGGATGAAAAGGTGCTCGGGGATATAGACCAGATTTATATTGTGGCATGTGGTTCAGCCTATCACGTCGGCATGACGGCACAATATGTGCTTGAGGATTTTGCGAGAGTGCCTGTACGTGTAGAGCTGGCATCCGAATTCCGTTACCGCAATCCGATCTTGTCTCCGAAGGGACTTGTCGTTGTCATTTCGCAGTCCGGAGAGACGGCGGATTCACTGGCTGCTTTGAGAGAGGCAAAAGAGCGTGGCAACAAGACACTTGCCATTATCAACGTTGTCGGATCATCCATTTCCCGTGAGGCCGATTATGTATACTATACGATGGCAGGACCGGAAATTGCGGTTGCAACGACCAAGGCTTACAGTACCCAGCTGATTGCCTGTTATATGCTGGCGATTGCTCTGGGACAGAACAGGAAGCAGATCACGGATACAAAGGCCAAAGAGCTGGTGGATGAAATTTTGTCACTGCCGGATAAGATTGAAAAGATCATTGCCGACAAGGAGCGTATCCAGTGGTTTGCCGCTAAATTTGCATCGGCAAAGGATGTGTTCTTTATCGGAAGAGGAATTGATTATTCTGTTTCCATGGAGGGAAGTCTCAAATTAAAAGAGATCAGTTATATTCATTCAGAGGCCTATGCGGCAGGAGAATTAAAGCATGGAACCATTTCCCTGATTGAAGAAGGAACGCTTGTAATCGGGCTGCTGACACAGGATGATCTGTATGAAAAAACCATTTCCAACATGGTAGAGGTAAAGAGCCGTGGTGCATATCTGATGGGATTAACCAACTATGGCCATTATGAAATTGAGGATACGGTTGATTTTACAGTATATATTCCGAAGACAGATCCGCATTTTGCAGCCTCACTGGCTGTTGTGCCATTGCAGCTGCTTGGTTATTATGTTTCTGTTGCAAAAGGATTGGATGTAGATAAACCAAGAAATCTTGCCAAGTCTGTTACTGTTGAGTAGTGCGGATGCTGATAAGGAAATCGGAAGATACCTCAGATCTTTGCATGCTGTGTCAGGGGGATATTAAATGGATGAACAGATAAAAGAAGAACAAAAGCTGCAGCAGCCGGAAGACAAACAATTAAAGAAAATGGGCATGAGCGTTTTGTGCGGACTGATGTTTGGTCTGGTGGCAGGGCTTGTGATCGTCGTAATTCTTGTTGTATTCAGACAGGAGGCGGCACCGGAGCTTTTAGATCCGGTCGAAAAGACGGAAGCTGTGGAAAAACAAGCTGATCCGGAAGAAAAGAAAAACGGTGTGGATGATACAGAAAAAGACGGAGAGGAAGAAACCAACCAGATGGCTGACATCAATGAGATGAATTCCGATTCCGAAATTGACATGACGGTTGCCAAGGAGACGCAGGCAACGGTTGTGACGGACGTTACAGAGGTCGTTGACCGCGTGATGCCCTGTGTTGTATCTATTTTTGGCAAATACACCATTGAGGATGATTTCTGGGGATATCTGTATGATTATGAGACTGAGGGCGGCGGCTCCGGTATTATTGTCGGAGAAAATGACACGGAGCTTTTAATCGCCACCAACAATCATGTTGTTGAGGATTCCGATGAGCTGACAGTGCAGTTTATTGACGCATCTGTAGCAGAGGCTTCCGTCAAAGGAACGGATGCGGACATGGATCTGGCAGTGATCGCCATCAATCTTTCTGATCTTGATCCTGCGACCAAAAAGCAGATCAGGATAGCTACCCTTGGCAACTCCGATTACTTAAAGGTAGGAGAACCTGCGATCGCGATCGGAAATGCGCTTGGCACCGGGCAGTCTGTGACAACAGGTGTGATCAGTGCCGTCAACAGAGCCTATACGGATGATGAAGGTCCGTTATACGGAACGGAGGTCGGTAAGGATGATTCGTCTGCGGTAAAATATCTGATACAGACGGATGCGGCGATCAATCCGGGCAATTCCGGCGGGGCACTTTTAAATGTCAGGGGTGAGGTGGTCGGAATCAATTCCAGCAAGATCGCAGATTATGCGACGGAAGGCATGGGATATGCGATCCCGATTTCAACGGCAGAACCGATCTTAAAGGATCTGATGGAGAAAAAAACAAAACCTTCGCAAAAAAATGATTCGGCCACATATCTCGGAATCAGCGGTATGGCTGTTACCGGTGAACTTTTGGAAAAATACGATATCAAAGAGGGAATTTACATTACACAGGTATTTGACCATACACCTGCCAAAGAGGCCGGCATCCATAAAGGGGACATCTTATTGGAGATTGACGGATATACGGTAGGAAAGATGAGTGACCTGACAGAGGTCTTATCTTATTATAAAGTTGGTGACAAGGTCGCAGCAAAGCTTATGACCCGTACCAATGATGGATATCAGCCGTATGAAACGACGGTAACACTTGGAGGAAAATAATGAGCAGTTTTTTTGATATATTCAATAATTCCAATAAAGACGAACAAAAAGTGACGGATGAGGAACATGTTGATGATGAAGTTGTTTTTTTTGATGAGGATGATTTTTCAGATGAAGAGGATAATGACTCTTATTTAAATGATTTTGATGATGCACCGGGACAAAAACCGTTTATCAAGCCTGAAAATGATTTCCGGGAGGTTGTGGATAAGGATGATGCACCCTTATTTGACATGAGCGCCGGGGATGATGATTTTGACGAATCCGATTTTGATGATGCGGATGATGTGGATGAGAATGCCGCATCCGATGACAGGGACAGGAATGATACAGGTGTTGTTCGTGCAGTCGATGATATGAATACAGATGGAGATACAGATACAGATACAGATGGAGATACAGATGTCGATGTAGATTCTGACGATCATGTTTCTGGCGCCGAAGATGGTGACAGCGAAGATGACGGCAATGCTGACAACGAAGATGATGGCAGTGCTGACAGCGAAGATGATGACAATGATGACAGCGAGTATGATAATGTATGTTTCATCTGTCATCGTCCCGAAAGCATTACAGGCAGACAGTTCAAGCTGCCACAGAATATCTGTGTGTGCGATGACTGTATGCACAAGACCATGGATGCCATTGGCCAGTATGATTATCCGGGAATGGATGATGCTGCTTTGCTCAATTCGCTTTCCGGCTTTGGTATGCCGGGCTTAAACCAGAATGCCGATTCGGATGATGAGGCTTCCAAGGATGGAAAGGATATTCCCAAGGGCTTTCCCAATATCCGTTTTGTCAATCTCAATGATCTGCAGCAGGATCCCAATTCCAAACGGACCAGATTAAAAAAGCGTAAAAAGACAGATAAGCCGCTGATCGATCTGAAAGATGTTCCTGCACCCCATGAGATCAAAGCTAAGCTGGATGAGTTTGTTGTGGGACAGGAAAAAGCCAAAAAGGTAATGTCTGTAGCCGTTTACAATCATTACAAACGTGTGGCAACCAATACCATGGATGAGATCGAGATCGAGAAATCCAATATGCTTATGATCGGACCTACCGGCTGTGGTAAGACGTATCTGGTAAAGACGCTTGCAAAGCTTTTGGATGTGCCGCTTGCGATCGCGGATGCGACCAGTCTGACAGAGGCGGGTTATATCGGTGATGATATTGAAAGTGTGCTTTCCAAGCTGTTGGCAGCTGCCGGCAATGATGTGGATAAGGCCGAGATGGGGATTGTCTTTATTGATGAGATCGATAAAATTGCCAAAAAGCAAAATACCAATTCCCGCGATGTTTCCGGTGAATCGGTTCAGCAGGGAATGTTAAAGCTGTTGGAGGGGGCGGATATTGAAGTGCCGGTTGGTGCGAGCAGCAAAAATGCCATGGTTCCGCTTACCACGATCAATACGCGCAATATCCTGTTTATCTGCGGTGGGGCTTTTCCGGATCTGGACGAGATCATCAAACAGCGCCTGTCCAAGCAAAGCTCTATCGGATTTGATGCTGTTTTAAAGGATACCTTTGACAAAGAAAAAAATATCCACAATCAGGTGACGATCGAGGATCTGAAAAAATACGGTATGATCCCGGAGTTTTTGGGCAGACTTCCTATTTTGTTTACATTGGACGGTCTGACCGAGGATATGCTGGTGGATATCCTGCGTGAGCCTAAAAACGCAATTTTGAAGCAGTATCAGAAGCTGTTGGCTCTGGATGAGGTAGATCTGCATTTTGATGAAAGTGCCCTGCGCGCGATTGCCAAAAAGGCTATGGAAAAGGATACCGGAGCGCGTGCATTACGTGCTATTATTGAGGAATTCATGCTGGATATCATGTATGAAATTCCCAAGGATGACAATATCGGTACTGTGACGATCACCGGAGATTATATCGATGGTAAAGGCGGACCGGTCATAGAGATCCGCGGATAGTTTTTGCAAGGCCGGCATAGACTGATAAAAAGCTTTATGCAGGTGCAAACATGAACGAGTGTGAATATCGTATTTTATCGGAGGATTATCGGGACATCCCTTTGGGATTTGATATATCCTCCGGTTCTTTATTTCCGGGAGATAATTTAAGTGATGACAAATGTGTCATAAAAATAACGGATAACCTGTATATCCTGTATGTTGAGGCATCCGGTGTGTCTCCATTAAACAGCGCGGAATACCGCTATCAGTATATTCCCAAGTGCTATGGGCTGCAGAATGATTTGTCGGTTTTAAATGATTCCGGAATTTTACAGGTTAGCAGACAACCGCTGAGCCTGACAGGACAGGGCGTTATCCTTGGCTTTCTGGATACGGGGATCCGCTACAGACTACCGGCTTTCCGCAATGAGGATGGTTCGACACGTCTTGTCAGTGTGTGGGATCAGACGGCACAGCAGGATGACAGAAGTATTGGAACTGGTAACCGGACAGATGAAAACAGATTACAGCCGCCGGACGGTTTTTATTATGGAATTGAATACACAAGAGAAGTCATCAACCGCAATCTGGCCGAAGACGGTCCTGTTCTTTTTACAGACGAAGACGGGCATGGGACAAAGATGATTTCCGCTTCCTGCGGCTATGACAGGACCAACGGATTTACCGGAGCAGCACGGGATGCAGATATTGCAGTGGTAAAATTAAAGCAGTGCAAGCAGTATATGCGGGAGTTTTACAGCATAGCACAGGATGTGGCCTGCTATCAGGAAACGGACATTATGCTGGCGCTCAGCTATTTAGATAAGGTGGCAGAAAGAGAAAAAAAGCCTCTGGTCATCTGTATGGCACTTGGCACCACGATGGGATCACATGACGGATCGGCGCTTTTAGACGGATATCTGGGCTGGCTTGGCAGAAAGCGCAACCGCTGTGTGGTTGTGGGAGGTGGTAATGAAGGCAATTATGCCGGACATTATGCCGGAATTATGTCTCCGGTTTATTCCGCACAGCAAAATTACGAAGAGATTGAACTTCTGATCGGAGAAAATGAGCCTGGCTTTTATATGGAAATATGGGGACAGATTCCGGACATCTACACGATCTCGGTCATGACACCCGGTGGGGAGGGAATTTCGGAAATTCCATATAGTCTGCGGCAAAGTATGGAATTTAGCTTTATTTATTCCGACACAAGGCTTATGATAGATTATGTACCGGTGGATATCGGAAACGGACAGGAGCTTATCACACTGCGTTTTATACATCCGGCATCCGGGATTTGGAAGCTTCGTATTTTTACAAGGAGCGGCCAAGGACATGTACACGCCTGGCTTCCGCTCAGACAATTTTTGAAAAGTGACACGTATTTTTTGCGGCCGAGTCCGTATGAGACATTGACGGAGCCTGCCTACAGCAGGGGCGTGATGGCGGTCTCAGCCTACAACAGCAGTGACCGGAGCTTTTATTTAAACAGCGGCAGAGGGTTTTCTGTTGACGGCAGTATTGTGCCGGCAATTGCTTCACCGGGAGTGCTGGTTCCGACGGTACTGGGACCGGAGACGGGATCGAGCATGGCAGCGGCCATAGCGTCCGGAGCAGCCGCGGATTTTATGCAGTGGGCTGTCGGACAGGGAAGAGATATCGTTGTCAATACTCAGAGCGTCAAAAATTATTTTATAAGAGGTGCGGAAAGAAAAAATGATCTGTATTATCCGTCCAGAGAATGGGGATATGGGACATTGGATCTGACCGGGGTTTTTGATGTACTGGCCGGGGTGTGAGGCCGTATGGGCAATACAATTATTTTGAAGAAAGATGAGGAGAAAAATGTCGACATGGATTGCGGTTTTGATCGCTGCCTGCGAGCAGGTGATCAAGCAGACACGTGAAAACAACGGAACAGAGGGGGAGCATCTTACCGGTGTCCTCAAAGTTCCGGTTCTGAAGGATAAGATCTATCTGACCAAATATCACAATGAGGGAGCCTTTCTCAATCTGGGAAGTAAGCACAAGGAGTTTGTAAAAGGGCTTTCTATGGGACTTTGTGCGGTCTGCTTTCTGATATATGTATTTTCTTTTGGAAAAAAAGGCAAAAAGCTGCTTCGTACCGGACTGGCATTTTTGCTCGGAGGAGCTTTTTCCAATACCTATGACCGCATGGTGCGCGGATACGTGGTGGATTACTTTGGCTTTGAGGTCAAAAATGACAAGCTCAGAGGTCTTGTTTTTAACATCTCGGATTTTTGTATTATGATTGGTGCGATGATTACAGTCATTGCTATTTAAGGTAGCTTTTGATATACTAAAAAAAGATAAACAACAAAGGCAGGTAGGAGTATGAGCAAGAAGAAAGTAGTTGTTTCATTGGGACATCAGGCACTGGGGTATACGATCTCAGAGCAGTGGGATGCGGTAAAGGATACGGCAAAGGCATTGGCTGATCTGGTTGAGGCTGATTACCAGCTGACCATTACACACAGCAATGGCCCCCAGATTTCTATGATCCACAAGGCGATGACAGAGCTTCGCCGTATTTATATTGATTACAGTCCGGCACCTATGTGTGTATGCTCGGCTATGAGCCAGGGGTATGTCGGATATGATATTCAGAATGCGCTAAAGGCAGAATTGCTTTCCAGAGGCATTTCGAGGTCTGTCAGCACGATTTTGACACAGGTTACGGTTGATCCGTATGATGAAGCCTTTTATGAGCCGCACAAGCTGATAGGACGCTATATGAGCGCGGAGGATGCCGAAATGGAGATCAAAAAGGGCAATTATGTACAGGAGATCCCCGGCAAAGGCTTCAGACGTGCGATCGCGGCACCCAAGCCGATTGATATTGTTGAAATTGATACCATCCGTCTGTTGGCAGATGCCGATCAGGTTGTGATCGCATGCGGTGGTGGCGGAATACCCGTTATCGAGCAGAAGCATGCTTTAAAAGGCGCGTCAGCGGTTATTGAAAAGGACTGCATTGCCGGCAAGCTGGCTACAGATTTAAAGGTTGACCAGCTTATCATCCTGACAAGTGTGGAGCAGGTATACACCAGCTACGGCAAGGAAGGGCAGACAGGTATTGACCGCATGAATTTAGAGCAGGTCAAAGCTTATATTGAAGCCGGGGAATTTGGCGAAAACGATATGCTGCCCAAGATGGAAGCCGCAGTGACCTATCTGGAAAAGGTACCGACCGGAAGTGTACTGATCACATCCATTGACAAAGCTTCTCAGGCTGTCAAAGGTAAAGCAGGCACCTTGATCACAGCATAGATTAAATGGCTGTGATAGTGACTTGGTTGTATGTCAGTTGTGAGTTTAGATTGGACATGTGTTTTTTGACTGCTGTCTGACAAATAGATTATATATGAAAAGATAATAAAAGACCCTGTGGCCAAAGCATGGGATTTATCCACGTGGATGATCTTCATGATGTTGGCTGCAGGGTCTTTTGGCTATCTGTCCAGCGTAATTTTATATAACAGGATATTTGTCAGGATATTTGGGTCTGCACTGTTTTCACCTGCAATTTCAACTGTCTGCTGATCTTTGTAATGATAAGTCACGGCATAGAGCAGGATATTGCTGTCCGTATCGGTAAGCGAAACGGTAAAGGAGCTGATATCCGATAATGTCCAGCAGGCATTCATGCCAAGTGGTATTAAAAGCTTTCCGTCACCGTACTGGCAGGTGGTCTGATATTGCTCGAAAGAGTTGCCTTCGGTATCGGTAAAGGATATTGTCACAAGCAGGTTGTCAGCAGGCTTTGCCGAAAATTCCAGATACATGGCATCATAGCTTTTGCCGGTAAGTTTTTTTAGGTCTGAGGGATCGGTTTCTGATGTCAGTACATTGTTTTTCATAAAGCTATCGTAGGAATTACCAAAGGATGCAGCTGAAAGCCCCAGATCGAGCGGTGAACAGTCCTTTCGGTAATCATCACAGCCGCTTACAAGTCCTGCAGCGTACAGCTTATCATACAGCCCGGGTGGATAAAAGGCGTGATCCTCGTGGTTATAGAGGTAACCGGCATCCATCATGAAGCGGAAAATATAGTAATCATATTCCGGCTGGATGTAAAAAACAACCGGTAGATTCTGCGGATCGGAATCCCAGATCTCCTGCTGGGCCTTGAGGCTGCGGGCAGCAGGAATATAGCCAGTGCCATAGCAGGTAATTCCCAGATAATCAAAAAAGCCCTGACCGTCTAAGGCCATATAAGTCACATCCTCTGATACCTGTTCGCATTTTTCCACAACCTTTGCATATTCTTTGATGTAATGAACCTGGTCGGCAACCATAAACCCGTCGCCGAGCAGTGCCTGATAACGGGGAGGCAGATCTGTATCTTCGGATTTTAAAAAGGTATCCGGCACGGTATAATAGGCAAACAGCTTGGAGCTATCGTCCATGATAAGCTTCGCATCGCCATCCGGATATACCCACAGATCGGGATTTTTGGTCTGGGAGATCTGCATATACACGATAAAAGGTAAAGAAAGACAAAAGCCCAATGCCAGAAGGTTTGCCTTTTTTTCTTTCAATATTTCCTTGTGTGACAACAGGCAGACCGGCAGGTACATGCCGATAACAGCGATCAGGATCGGGCCGGTGCGGGAGAGAACTTTTCCGACATCGGCGCGTACAAGCGTATAACTGTATGAAATTACGAGTGTTATGATACCGGCTGCAAATATAAGAAACCGGAAAACATCTTTTTTGCGGAGTGCCCGGTATGCAAAATAGAGAAGCAGCCAGATTCCGATGGCAGGTAATAAAAAGCGAAGAGCCATATACAGATAAAGCCTGAGCGTTGGCATATCTGCAAGGTAAGGCATGAAGAAATCAGGAGCTGTCTGGTTGGATAAAGCGATTCCGTCTGCCGGAATCGTCTGCGAGGAATAAGTTAAAGTATGTTTTAACATTCTGAAAAGCGTCGGAATGGAGCAGGCAATGACAGCAAATAGAGCAACATATAAAATAAGACAGCTAACGGACCTCAGGCGCCTATGTTGTTTGTCTGCCGAATTTGCAGAAGATGTATTCATATTTAGATTGTCAGAACGGATCTCCCAAAGACAGACCGGAACCATGGAAAGCATCACCGCCGCGCCAAAGAGCGGATAGTACAGACCGGAAAGAAAGCTGGTCAGGATATAGCTGAAGATCCAGAGAGCCGGTTTTTTTAATAAGCCGGGAAGGGTCAGTAATAACAGCGCCGGAAGAACCATGTACTGTCTGTTATAGCAGGGCAGGGTGAAGAGCACCGCAAACAATAGAGCCTTGGAGCCGCCGATGTGTTGACAGATCAGTAACATGATGATGAAACAAAAAATAACCATTGTTATCGATATAGCGGGTGCATAATCCGTTACAGTTCCGCCCAGTATACCATGCTGGATAAATCCATTGACAAAAGGGAACAGACCGGAGACCGGTGTGTAGGTATTGTATAATGACTGGCCATGTTCAAAAATCTGGTTGAAGGGGATCATCTGCTCGCCGTGATGATGCTGATCGGGCTGTGCATACATGGGTGCCGCACAAAAGGAATGGTATGCGAAAATGATCATGGGTGTCACAAAACAGATAATATCATCTTTTTTTCCACGGAAATACCGGATCGCATGCCGGATAAGAATAAAAAACAGGACAGCGATCAGAGCTCCGAAGAAAATATAATATCCGGTCGCATAGCGGACGCGGATCAAGGAATCCTTATAAAGGTATTTGTCAATCAGATACACGGAGAAAAGACCGGGCATCAGGCACTGGAGAGCCAGTAACAGATATTTTGCAAACAGACTGTCCGGATGAAGCCGTCTGATCACATGGGTAAGCATCAGAAAAGCAGTTCCGGTCAATAGTGTCAGAATATATATTTTGGAGCCGGAGAGGACAAATTGCGTTGTAAAGCTGCATCCAAAGCTTAAAACCGATACAATGCCATAATAGGTCAGCACATAGGTAAGAAGCAGCATACGGATATCAGTCTTGCGGCTGATCATTGAAAAAAGGGACAATCCGGCAAAAAAGAGAAGCGGAAGCGATACCTGTTTGTAGAGGATCAGATATACAAAAAAAGGGATAGCTGTTGCACACAGACAGAGACACGGACAGAATATGGCATCTGTATGGCTGTCTGTGCGGTCATCTGAGCCTAAAGGGGACAGAGAACTCTGAACGGTGGGAGTTATCGTGCGCGC